>JADMIO010828167.1_pt1 | contig 95453 bp, 100 predicted proteins | sample 8958161 | NCBI WGS metagenome assembly JADMIO01 (sample SAMN16585339, study PRJNA669376) | soil metagenome | isolation source: Crop rotation soil | place: USA: Cullars Rotation, Alabama | collected 2011
GGCCGCGACTTCAAGTCACGTGAATTCCAAGCTTCGGATCCCACTGTGCTGGAAAGTTTGGCGGGTTGTGCGGGCTTCGAGTCAGCTGGCCGCAATTCGACGCGCGGCGCGCCCGAGGCCATTCCCGCTGCGGCGCCAGCCCCGCGCTCCGCGCCGGTGGCGCCGCCGCCGTCCTATGTTCCGCCACCGCCTTCCCAGCAGCAATCGCAAGCGCCAGTGCAGAGCACGCAAGCGCAACAGCCTCCAGTCGCGGCGCCGTCTGTAAGTGTTGCGCCGCCGCAGCCTGCGGCGCGCGCGGACGACGACGCCGATGTCACGGTGCAAGCACCAGCGCGGCAAGTTCAGGCCCCGCGTGGTGATCCGCGTTCGGTGTCTGAGCGTCGCGAGGATGTTCAGCGTTGGGACACATGCGTCATGCAAGTGCAGCAGACGATTTCGTCCGATCCATTAGAGCCCGTGACGGAAACGCCGGAAGAGGTGTGCCAACGCCAGCTCGGCCAATCCGATCGTAACGCGGTTCCGACCAGCCGGTTGGTGCGTCCGCACTAGTCTGCGCGTTCGAGGATTTCGTCCATCTGCTCGTCGCTCAGTCCGAAGTGGTGACCCACTTCGTGCACGACCACGTGCGCGACGAGGTCGCTTAGGCTTACATCGCCGCGCTCGATCCATTCATCGAGAATGGCGCGGCGATAGAGGAAGACGATGGGCGTCGACGGCTGCGGATCGGCAATCGATTGCTGCGTGAGATCGACGCCTTGATAGAGGCCGGTGAGTTCGAATGGATCGTCGATTTCGAGCTCGGCGAGGGTCTCCTCGTCCACCAATTCCTCGACACGGAAAATGATGCCGGAGGCCAGTTGCCGGAAGGCAGCCGGCATGGCGTCCCAAGCCTGGCGGGCGAGGGCCTCGATGTCGTCGAGCGAAGGAGCAGCCGTAAAAGTCATGGTTCACAGTAAGTTGACGCCTGCGTCATTTTTATTGCGAGCGCGGGCCGGGTGGGCTATTTTGCCCGAAATATAGGGGAGAGCCGCGCTTATGGCCGATTCAGCCGCCCAAATTCCCAACCCAGTTCGCCAGATCACCAAGGACGAGGTCTACGACGCGGTCGCGCCGACCGATTTCGGCGCGATGCTGGCCATCGACCGGCATCTCAACCGCTCAACCGCGTTCGACAAGATCATCTCGGCGACGCACGACCATTTTTGGGACCCGCTCGATAAGAAATACATCGACTTCGAGGATGACTTCGATCCTGAGACGACGGACTTCATTCCCGACGATCTCGTGCCGGCTTTGATGACGGATTACGTCTCCAATTATTTCGCCGACAAGCCGGCCGAGCGCATCCGCTTCAAGAGCCAGATCGGCCGCTGGATCATGAGCTCGATCCTGCACGGCGAGCAGGGCGCGCTCAATCTCTCAGCTTCGCTCTGCCATGTGCTGCGCGATCCGGGCGCGCAGGAATATGCAGCCAACCAGACGCGCGAAGAGGGCCGTCACGTCACGGCGTTTGCGAAATACATCATCAAGCGCTGGGGCTCACCGCGCCCGTGCGGCACGGTGCTCGCCGATCTGCTGCAGGAAATCGTGCACGCGCCGGAGGTCTACAAGAAAATCATCGGCATGCAGATGCTGGTCGAAGGCCTCGCCATGGGCGCCTTCGCGACGATCTTCAAGGAGTGGGACGATCCGCTGGTGAAGCGGCTGACGCAGCTCGTCATGACCGACGAGGCCTTCCACCACAAGTTCGGGAAAATCTGGGCTGACCGCACCATCCCGAAGCTCACCCCGGAAGAGCATGAGATCGTTGAGAACTGGGCGGCGCATTGTTTCCAGACGCTACTCTTCAATCTGGTCGCGCCCCACCAGATGACGGCGATCTACAACGAGTTCGGGCTCGATCCGGATAAGGTGATGCAAGGCTTCCAGGAAGTGGCGACGGACGAAGCGCGCCGCGAGCAAATGAAAAACTCGACTAACATCTTCCGCGTGTTGGTGAAGACGTTGTGGAATGCGGGCATCATCACCGAGCGCACCAAGGCGTTCTACGCGATGTATATCAACTTCGACGAGTTCAAGGCCGAAGGTGATGAGATGGTGGGCGATGCCATCGCCGACGAAGGCATCCAGTATCTCAAGACCATCAATTTCGGCATCAACACCGGCGCGTTGAACGAAATAAAGGCCGCGGCTGCGATCGCCGCGGAATAAAGTTCGAAAAACGAAAGACAATGAGAAACGCCCCGCTTCGCAGCGGGGCGTTTTGCTTAGCCGTGTGGCGCCGTGGATTGTTGCTGTTGTTGCTGCTGCGGCGCGCCGGTGACGCTGTTCAACTGATCCATGCGCTCACCGATACCTTCAGCGACTGCTTCCGGATTGATCATCTGATAGCCTTGCGGCACCCCGAAGAGCGCTGCGTTTTGCGTCCCGCGCTGAACATTGGTGGCTTCGAACAGCACGCGATTGTTTTCGCGCACGCGCAGGACAATGCCGTCAGGCGTAATGCATGCGGTGCGCTCGACGCCCGGCGCCGGGGCTTGCTTCGGCTGCCATTCATTGCCGCGTTGGCCGGCGACATTGCAGCCGCCAACGCTCTGCGCATTCGAGGCGCCGAGCGCCGCCCAAGGCGTTTCGAGCGGCTGCGGCGCATCCGCGTCAGAAATGCGGACGGCGACGCCGATCACGCGCGCTGGCGTTGTAGCGGTCGCCATCTGCCCGGACGGCGTCGGCTGCGCTGGCGCGACGGTTGGCGGCACGATCGTGGCCGTGCTTGGCGCTGCTGACTGCGGGATGGCTGCAGGCGGGGCGGCAGCGGGCGCGCCAGGCGTTTGAACTGTTGGTGTATTTGGTGAGGTCGCGCTCGGCTGAATCGTTGGGTTCAGCACGTATGCGGCGTTGGTCGCGCGATCGAACACGACAATGGCGCGTCCATATTGCGGCAGCACGGTTTCCACGCGCAAGTTTGGGCCTTGCCGATAGATGACAGTGTGGATCGTCGGACCGCCATCAGGCGCGGCAGTGTTGCCTTCGACACGATACGATGTTTCGCCAAACTGCGGATAGGCGGGTCCGATCAACCCGCAGGCGGACGCGCAGAGCGCGATGGCGGCGGCGGGAAGAAGCGAAACACGGCGCATCGGAAAGACCTCGCAATTTGTCTTTTGTGAACGCGGCCTCAGGTATCGCAGTTCCGGACGCTTGTTCCCGCGTGCGTGGAGTGAGAAAGTCGTGCGATGGATGGGCTTCCGCTCTCGCGCCCTGATACGACGGCGCTTCTGGCGCGCGGCGTCACGCGCATGCTGAGCGAACATCGACTCGCGCCGATTTTGGAAGTTCCGCTTGCGAACGGGCGTCGCGCAGATGTGATGGCGATCACGGCGTCTGGAGAGATCTGGATTGTCGAGACGAAGTCATGCGAAGCCGACTATGCCTGCGATGCGAAATGGCGCGACTACATCGAGTTTTGCGATCGGTTTTTCTTCGGTGTGACTGAAGATTTTCCCCGTGAGCTCATTCCGGAAGAGGCGGGGCTGATCGTTGCGGATGGATTTGGTGGGGCAATTCTGCGTGAAAGTCCGCTCCGGCCACTGGTTGGCGCACGGCGCAAGGCAGTGACGCTGCTCTTCGCGCGACTAGCGGCGTTGCGCTTGACCCAGTTTTAGTTTGCCGCTGCCGAACACACGTCGCCATGGGAAACTTGCGCCGCTGATTCATAGGCGTCGGGCGTTGGCGCGAGGCGGCGGATGAGGGCAATGCCACGCTGGCTTGGACTCTGCACAATCGTCGCGGTTTCGCGTTCCGGCGGCGATGAGCCGGCGCGCATGAGCAAAATGTCGACGCCGCCTTGCGCTTCGCGATCGTCGAGCACGTAAAAATTGTCGCTGTTGGCGGCGTAGAGCGAGAGCGACCAATAATCGTTCCACGGCGTCACGTGAATGCGAACCGGCCCGGCGCCGAGGTCGTACGGGCAGGCGGAGTAGGCAAAGTCGGGCGAGGGACGCACGATCGCGCGTGAAGTCTGTGTCACGCGTTCGCCGAGATGCCAGGCGTTAGAGCTGCCTAGACGCTTGAACGCGACATCCATCAGCACATTGGGCGTTGCGAAGATGATCACGAAGTGGGTGACCACCGCCGCCAAGAGCGCCGCGATGACATATTTGCCCCAACCGTTCATGACCCGCTCGCGCAGGAAACGGTGGTGAGCTTGGGTAGAGAGTCGTCGCTTGGCGCGAAATCACGCTGCGGATTGTAGACGCGCAATGTTAGTGAGAAGCCGCGTCGCGCGTTGCGCGACGAAAGCCAGTTCACGGTGCTGCCTTGCACCGAGGAGACGCGCGCATGCCAGTAGCCGTCATCGCCTGCGCTAACCCGCGATGAATCGATAGAGGCGGCGTGATCGTCGTTGCGGGCGAGGTAGCTGTCGCCGGCGTAGAGCGTCACTGACCACCAGCGCGTCGCCAGATCATGACCAGTCAGATCGTAGATGCAGCTTTCGCTGAGCGGTTGGCCATGCTCGTCGCGTTCGAGATTGAAATAGAGCGCCTCGCGCGAACTCAGCGCCAAGAGGCCATAGCGAGCGATGATAGCGCGCGTGTAGGGACCCGCAGCTGTGGAACCTGCGGCGCGATTGAGAGACCAGGCGCCGTAGTGCGAACTGAAACCGGAAACGCCGATGGTCAGCGCCGCCCAGGCGGAGGCGCCGCCAAGCACCACGCCTGCGACCACAGCCGCAATCCACGCCAAAACCCGCCGCAGCATGGCCCGCTCCCAGCGCCGCGTTAGGAAGCCTTGTCCGCCTCCGCAGGTGTTTTGAGATCGAGCGAGAGCGCATGCAAGCCGGTGTCGAATTCTTCACGAAGAGCGTGGTAAACAAGCCGCTGACGCTCGACGCGGCTTTTGCCCTCGAACGCTGAAGAGACGAGCTTCAGCGCGTAGTGCGTCTCACCGCCGGGCCGCGCGCCCGCGTGTCCTTCATGACGAGCGGATTCATCGATCAAGCTGACAAGCTTTGGCGAAAACTGCTCCGTCAACAGCTTTTTCATGCGCTCTGTGCGTGAAAGTTCGGCTGTATCATTTGTCAACGGCATTGTCCGCTTAACCTCTGGCGCCCATACTCATTCGTCTGATGTCAACGGCGTTCGAATACCGACCCAAATACGTCGACATCCGCGTCAAGCCCGACGCGGAGGCCGCACAGCGCGAGCCACACGAGCGCCCGTGTGACCATGTAGGATGCCAGCGGCCTGGACTCCACCGCGCGCCGAAGGGGCGTGACCACTCGAACCAATACTGGCACTTCTGCGTCGAGCACGCCGCTGACTATAACCGCCGTTGGAACTACTTCGCCGGCATGAACGATGGCGAGTTCAAGGACTATCTTGCGCGCGAAGAAGTGGGTCATCGGCCCACTTGGACCTTCCGCAGCGGGCGCCTTGATCGCTTTTCCTCAGCCATGCGCGGCGCGCGCGCCGGGCGTCGCAGCGATCCGTTTGGACTGTTTGGCTCGGGCGATCAGGAAGCCGCGCCCAAGCCGCGCTCGCGTCGCCTGACGCGGCTGCAGGTCATGGCGCTGGAGGCGCTCTCGCTCGACGAAAACGCCGATGCGGTAGCGATCCGAGCCCGCTACGCCGATCTGGTGAAGCGCTGGCACCCCGACTCCAATGGCGGGGACCGCAGCGCCGAGGCCAACCTTCAACGCGTTTTGAAGGCATATCAAACGCTCAAAGCCGGCGGCCTCGTTTAAACTGGGCGATAAGCCGCCTTTCTCTCCATGCTGCGGCGCGATAAGAGGGTCCTCGAACCCTATATTCAGAGACGCAATGACAACCGCCGACGATCTTCTTTCCATGAAGCCGGACCGCCAAGTTTCAGCGCGAGAGTTCGGCGTCGACAGCGACATGAAAATTCCGGGCTTCAAAACGAGGTCGGAATACGTGCCGGATATCGACGAGGCCTATCGCTTCGATCCGCAGACGACCCTGGCGATCCTGGCGGGCTTTGCGCACAACCGGCGCGTTATGGTGCAGGGCTATCACGGCACCGGCAAATCGACCCACGTCGAGCAGGTGGCGGCGCGGCTGAACTGGCCGCTGGTGCGGATTAATTTGGACAGCCACGTGTCGCGGATCGATCTCGTCGGTAAGGACGCGATCGTGCTGAAGGAGGGCAAGCAGGTCACCGAGTTTCGCGAAGGCATGCTGCCGTGGGCGCTGCAGCGGCCGGTGGCGATCTGCTTCGATGAGTATGACGCCGGCCGCCCCGATGTGATGTTCGTGATCCAGCGCGTGCTCGAAGCGTCGGGTAAACTCACCTTGCTCGATCAGAACCGCGTCATCAGCGCCAATCCCTATTTCCGTCTGTTCTCGACGACCAACACGATCGGCTTGGGCGATACGTCGGGCCTCTATCACGGCACCCAGCAGATCAACCAAGCGCAGATGGACCGTTGGACCATTGTGACGACGCTCAACTATCTTGAGCACGACGTCGAAGCTGAGATCGTGCTGGCGAAGGCGCCGAGCTATAATACGGCTGAAGGCAAGCGCACGATTATGGCGATGGTGCGCGTCGCCGACATGACGCGCAACGCCTTCATGAATGGCGACATCTCGACCGTGATGAGCCCGCGCACGGTGATCTTCTGGGCGCAGAACGCCGAGATTTTCGGCGACGTCGGCCTCGCGTTCCGGATGACGTTCGTGAACAAGTGCGATGAGCTGGAGCGGCCGACGGTGGCTGAGTTCTACCAGCGCGCCTTTGGCGCCGACCTGCCGGAAGCGGCGACGCGGGTGAAGGTGGCTTAGGCCGATGCGCGCGATCGTAGCGCGCGTTCGGCTTGCTTTGCTGACGTGGCCAAGGGGTCGCGATTGGTTTGAGTTAGCTGGTGCGGCGATCGTGTTTGCGATTTGCGGCGCAGCGATTGGATTTTCGACACACCTTCTTCATTTGGGGCCGCGTAGCGCTGGCGAAATCGCGCACGTCGCCGCAATCGCATTCATTGCGCCATCGCTTTCGGAGGAACTGATTTTCCGCGGCGCGATGGTTCCGAGTCGAGCCGAGAACCGCTCTGCGTTCCCTTGGATCATCGCCTCAACTGTCTTGTTTGCGCTGTGGCATGTCGTCGAAACATCGTTCCTGCCTGGAGGAGTGGCATTCTTTAGGCGCTTCGATTTTCTGGCGGTAGCCGCTCTGCTGGGTTTGCTTTGCGGGATCCTTCGCTATCGGTCAGGTTCAATCTGGACTGCTGTTTTTCTGCATTGGCTCGTGGCGGTCGCTTGGATCGGCTGGCTCGGTGGCCCGAGTTTGAGGGAATTGCGTTAGCGCTCTCTCACCACAATCGCTTCGCGCCAAGACCACTCAGCTTCTCGTCATTGCTAACGATCGCCATGTCTTCGACGATCGCCTGCGCCGCGAGCAAGCGGTCGAACGGATCGCGGTGCCCCAGAGGCAAATCGCCCGCGCGCTGTCCGTGCTCAAATGAGATCGGGAGCATGATGAATCCCCGCTCCGCCAGATCGTCGTCAAGACGCAGCACAAGTGCGCCAACCGCTGGTAGCTGTCCCGCGCGATATTTGTAGACGAGTTCATACGCCGAGGCTGCGCTAACGAAAATCGCGCTCGCGTCAGTTGTGATGGCCTTCCTCGCCTTGAGCGAGAGCCGACGATCATCGGTTGCCACCCATATATAGGCATGGGTGTCGAGAAGCAGTCTCACTTGCGTGGCGACCGTTTCGGTTTCACGGGTGTGGGAAGCAACATCTCCTCAGGCAGCGGATCGAAGAAAGTATCGTGAAACTCGATCACGCCCTTCAGATTGCCGAAGCCTCTGTTAGGCAGCACTTTCTTTGCATCATTGGCGGGCACCAGCTTCGCCACTTCCTTGTCCCCACGACAAATCACCACCTCCTCACCAGCCTCGACTTTGGCGATGAGTTTGGAGAGATTGGTTTTGGCCGCGTGGATGGTCACTTTGGTCATATTGAATAGGTTAGCTAACTACCTTAGCTAAGTCAAGAAAATCCCCGAAAGTCATGCCCGCTCGCGAAACACCCGTCGAAATCTTCAAGCGCTCGTTGGCGCAGACGACGCGCGCGCTCGCCGGCGCGGAGGAGGAGCTTGAGGTCGCGTTCGGCGCGGAAGGGCCAAAGCTCGCGGGCGGCAAGATCGTGCTGCCGCATCCGCCGCGCGTCATCAGCGATCCTGAGGCGGAACGCATTCGCGGCCAGGCCGATGGTCTCGCATTGCGGCTCGCGCATCACGACGATGGCCAGCACGTCAAGCTGCGCCCGCAAGGCGCGGACGCGCGCGCTGTGTTCGATGCGGTGGAAGAGGCGCGCGTGCAATCACTTGGCGCCAACGCGATGAAGGGCGTCGCGAAGAATTTGACCGCAGCGCTCACCGATACGCTGGAACGCAAGGGCGTGGCGCGCGTCCGCGATCGCGCTGCGGCGCCACTTTCCGAAGCTTTGGCGCTGATCGTGCGCGAACGCCTCACCGGCCAAGCGCCGCCGGCAAACGCAAAGGCGTTGGTCGATCTTTGGCGCGGGGACATCGAGCGAGAAGCTGGCGCGACGCTTAATAAGCTTGGCGCCGTCGCCGGCGACCAGCGCGCGTTCGCGATGCTGACGCGCGATGTCATTACCGAACTGGGCCTGGGCGAGGAGCTGACTGCGCAGGAAGACGACGAAAACCCGGACGCGAGCGCTGACAATCAGCCGCCGCCGCAATCCGACAATAGCGAAGGTCAGGACGAGCAAGAGCAGGAGATGCCGTCCGATCTCGAAATGCTCGAGAGCGACGAGGATCTCGATTCCGATCGCTCGGTCACGGTCGAAACTGATCTCGACGCCGACGATCAGGATGAATCCGATCAGGACGAGCCCGGCGAAAAGCCGATCCGCCCGAAGCCGCGTAACGAACCGGAAGATCCGAACGCCAACTACCAGGTATTCACGCGCGCGCATGATGAAGAGATCGTCGCGGAAGATCTCTGCGATGCTGAGGAATTGGCCCGCCTGCGCACCTATCTCGATCAGCAGCTGAAGCCGTTGCAGAGCGTGGTCGGGCGCCTTGCACACCGGCTGCAGCGGCGTCTGCTTGCCAAGCAGAACCGCTCCTGGACGTTCGATCTCGAAGAAGGCGTGCTCGATACCGCGCGTCTCACGCGTGTGATTATCGATCCGCTGTCAGCGCTCTCGTTCAAGCAAGAAGAAGACATGCCGTTCAAGGATACGGTTGTCACATTGCTGCTCGACAATTCCGGCTCAATGCGGGGGCGTCCGATCATGGTCGCCGCACTTTGCGCCGATATCCTCGCGCGTACGTTGGAGCGGTGCGGGGTGAAAGTGGAAATCCTCGGCTTCACCACGCGCGCGTGGAAGGGCGGCAAGGCGAAAGAAGATTGGCTCGCCGCCGGCCGTCCGCCGCAGCCCGGCCGGCTCAATGACTTACGCCACGTCGTTTATAAATCGGCGGACGCGCCGTGGCGCCGGGCGCGCCGCAATCTTGGCCTGATGATGCGCGAAGGCTTGCTCAAGGAAAATATCGATGGTGAAGCCTTGATGTGGGCGCATGATCGTTTGCTTGGCCGGGCCGAGCAAAGGCGTTTGATGATGGTGATCTCCGACGGCGCGCCGGTGGACGATTCAACGCTTTCCGCCAACCCTGGCAATTATCTCGAGCGCCATCTGCGTGGCGTCATTCATTGGATCGAGACGCGCTCGCCGGTGGAACTGATCGCCATCGGCATCGGTCACGACGTGACGCGCTATTACAAGCGCGCCGTCACCATCACCGATGCGGAGCAGCTCGGTGGCGCCATGATCGAGAAGCTCGCGGAATTGTTCGACGAACCAGGCGGCGAAATACAAGCGCCGCGACGCGTACGACAAAAAGCGTCGGTGGCTGCATGAGAATTGGCATTCTGATTGCGGCGCTTGCGCTGCTGGCTGCGTGCGCGCCATCCGCGGCTGATCCGCCGATCCCTGAACAATGGCGCACGATCGATGTGCAGGCGACGCCTGTCGCCTTCGGCGATGAGATTGTCGGGCGGCTGCGTTTTCGCGGTGGGCTTGAGCTACGGTCGGAAAGCGCGGCGCTCGGCGGATTGTCGGGGCTCGAAGTGTTCGACGACAATCGCTTCATTTCCGAAAGCGATGACGGCCAATGGTTCGAGGGCCATCTCGTTCTCAACGCCGATGGCGCATTGACTGGCGTGACCGGCATGCGCACGGCGCTCATGCGCGATGAACAGGGCCGTCCGTTCCCGAACAAGCAGGCGGCGGATTCCGAAGACATCACGCAGCTTCCCGACGGCCGCATGGCGGTGAGCTTCGAGCAGACGCAGACCATCCGCATCTATGACCTCAATCGCGACGGGCCATTCGGCGCGGCGATTCCCGGTCCGCCGCTCGCGGGTGTCGAGCGCTTGCCGTTGAATTCAGGTTTGGAAGCGATGACCGCACTTCCCGACGGCACGCTCGTTGTGGGCGCCGAAGGCGGTGATGAGCCGACGACACCGATCTGGCTTGCGCCGCTCAATGCGCGTGAGCCCGTGCCGATTGCGGCGCACTTCCCGCTGTCGGATGGCTATTCGCTCACCAGCCTCGATCGCATGCCGAACGGCGACCTCGTCGCGCTCGAGCGTTTCTACGCGCCGGTCGTCGGTGCGCGTGCGCGCATCGCACGCATTCCGGCGAGTGAACTGCATCCGAGCGACGCGCCGATGCACGTGGAACAATTGGCGCAGCTCGGGCCGCCGCATCCGGTCGACAATTTCGAAGGTGTGTCGGCCGTGCGCATGCCGAACGGCGTCACGCGGATCTACATTGTTAGCGACAACAATTTCAGCAGGCGCCAACGCACCTACCTGTTTGCGTTCGATGTGATTGAAGAACCGAGCCGTTAGGCCGCGGCGGCTTCGCTCAGCTTCTTCTTCAGCTCGCGACGGATCTTCGCGGCGCGGTCGGAGAGCTTTTCTTCGTTGGCCTTGAGCAAGAACGCGTCCAGGCCGCCAGTGTGGTCGACGCTGCGCAGGGCCGCCGCCGTCACCCGCATCTTGTAGGCGCGCCCCAAAGCGTCGCTGGTCAGCGTCACGTTCACGAGGTTCGGTTCGAACGAACGCTTGGTCTTGATGTTGGAGTGGCTGACCTTGTGGCCGATCTGGCGGTTGGTGCCGGTCAGCTCGCAACGGCGGGACATTTTGGTGCGCTTTCGAAAAAGACGGGAAAATTGAAGCGCGGACGCTTACGCGAAGGGGTTTCTGGGGTCAAGGACACCCTTCGCTGGCAGGTCCGTTTCGGCGACCGGGAGGTCCCGGAAGTCCCAATCCAGCCGGAGCGGTAGCCTAGGCAGTCTAGTGTGCTACTTAAGTATTAACCACAAGACTTAGCGGTGAACGGGAAAGGAACGAATCAAAGACAGCGATTCGTCGACGATTCGTTCTTATTCTTTTCTACTCACCGCTTGTGGTACTGCCTCAGTTTGAAATCGGAAAAAGAGCTTAGCGGTAAGTAATCGAAACCCCGCGCCCTGATGCCGCCTTAGCATCCTAATCCACCGCCCTTTGTCCGACCAGATTTCATCGCATTGGACGTAACGGCTCTTCACGTGCGTCACGAGTTGGTCGTGGAGGTCTAGGCAGGTCTCGCTAGCATCGACCAAGAGCTTGTTGACGGTGTTGAAGGAAACGCCCGCAACCCGCGAGATCGCCCGCATGGAAGAGCTCTCAACCAGCATGTTGAGGATCTGAACGCGCTTCGCGAGGGGCAGCTGGTTCATGCGCCCGTTATATGGGAACCGACACAATTAGTCAAGCGAAAACGACTAATATATGAGCCATTATTGGCGCACAAGAGAAAAAAGACTCGTATAGTAGTCGTTTTGTATTTGCAAACGACTGATATATGAGCTATATGGGGCCCTGTGAAACATTGCGGCTCATATGTGAGGCGAAATGACCGATTTGGCTGAGGTTGGCGGGGCGGTAAGGCAACGCCGAAAGGAGCTAGGTCTGAGCCGAGAACAGCTGGCGACGGCGGCTGGTGTCAGTCGCGCTCGCATCGAAGCGCTCGAAAACGGGCGGGCGGTGGAAATGGGGTTTCAAAACCTACTGCAGATTCTCAACGCCATAGGTCTGGATTTTCGGCTCACGGAACTGAACAGGCGCCGCCCCACACTCGAAGACCTTCAAAAAGAAAGAACTCGCGATAAATGATCCGCGTATGGACAGATGCGCAGCGAGCCGGATTGCTTGATCGGCTCGACAGTGCGGGATCGACGTTTGCTTACGATCCCCGTGCTGCCGCTGCTCGCGCGATCTCAGTGACCATGCCCGTGCGCGTTCAGTCTTGGGATGTCCGCTACGGTCTGCCGCCCATCGTCGAAATGAACCTGCCCGAAGGTGCATTGCGTGAGCATCTCAGTCGCCAGTTTCGAAAAGCAGTCGGCACATTTGATGACTTCGATCTCTTAGGCATTGTCGGTCGCTCGCAGATAGGGCGCGTAAGATATTCCGCCGAGGATGCAGATTTAGATGAGGAAGTGCCGTTTCAATCAATCGACGAGATCATGAAGGCTCGACGAGACGGTGAGATATTCGAATTCCTCTTGCAGAGGTTCGCTGAGTATTCCGGTCTGTCCGGCATTCAGCCTAAGTTCATGATCCGCGCCACGAAAGTCCCCGAAGTCGACGCGCGCACGTCAACAACCATCCGTAGTGCGACGCACATCGTGAAGCTCTGGAATGCGGAGGAGTATCCGGAACTCGCTGCGAACGAAAACTTCTGCCTGACGGTTGCCAAGAAGGTCGGACTGTCCGTGCCGTCCTTTCAGATGTCGGATGATGGCGGCGCAATTATTATCGAGCGTTTCGACCATAGAGACGGGAAATACCTTGGTTTCGAGGACTTTTGCGTCCTGAATGGCATGCCCGCGCGCGACAAGTACGACGGTGGTTACGAAACTCGCCTATTCAAACGACTGCGCGACTACATTCCGTTCAACGAAGGGCCAGAAACACACAAACACCTGTTCACACTGTTCGCACTGAACTGCGCAGTGAGAAACGGAGACGCGCATCTAAAAAACTTCGGCATCACATACGAGAGTATCAGTTCCGAGGCGTCGCTGGCGCCCGTCTATGATGTCATCACTACGACTGCGTATCTTCCAAAGGACGGAATGGCGCTCACCTTGGATGGCACAACGCGCTGGCCGGACCGCAAGAAGTTAATGCGGCTCGGCCAAGCGCGCGCCGGTTTAGCAGCGAAAGAGACAGAGGCTATTTTCGAGTCAATCGCCGACGCGATGTCGGAAACGGCTCAGGAGATGCGAAAATACTTTGATGAGAGCGAACATAGCGGAGTTGGAGAGCGTATCGCCGCCGCCTGGGACGAGGGCATAAAAGGAAGTCTTGAAGTCGTGAGGGGTCTGTCCGCACCGCGACCGCGACAGAAGTCCAAAACGACAAAGCGCGCGCCAGCTCGCTCAGATGGTCTAGTGCTTGAGGCACTGCGAGAAGCGGGCGGAACGCTGCTGGGCACTCAGAAGGCGCTAGCGGACAAATTGGACATACCGGCGAGCACCCTTGGGCATGCAATCCGACGCCTAGCGGACAAGGGGTTGATCAACGCCCAGCCACGCAAGCTGACCCTGCTTCAAAGAGAAGTTTGACCGGACGAAGGACATCACCATGAACACCATCATGATGACGTCGTCGTCGTTGCCGGCGACGCAGTAGCCGCCGTCATGGCCGCCGCCGCTGGCGACGACGCTTCGGCGGATTTCGACCTCTTCGGAGAATAACAAGCAGGCACGCGACAGAGGCGATCATACTGCAGGCGGCGGTTGCGGTTTGTAGAATGCTGACAAGCATCGCGATCCTTTATGGGTCGCACGAGGATGCTGTAAGCTTGGCCGATTCAGGTTTATTGGCGGGAGCGCAACCGGTCAAACGACCGACGCAGCTAGCTCTTCTTCCAGCGCTTAGCCGCCGCCGTCACTTCACCAGGGCATTGCGGATCACGGCGGCGATTGCGCCTACAATCGCTCCGCCGATGAGGCCTGTAGCAATGCTGGCGAGGATACTTCCTCCACTCGGCATCGGATTGATGGCGTAAAAGACGGCGCCTATGACGGCGCCAACAATGGCCCAGCGTGCCAAGCTTGCCTGCTTTGACATCCCCCAACTCCGCTATTTCTTCCAGCGTTTGGCTGCTGCCTTCTTCGCGATCTCGGCGCGGCGCTCCGGTGAAAGCTTTCGCATCCTCGCGCGCCCGCCCTTTGACCCAAGCGCCTTAGCGTTGGGGTCTTTACCGTCATCGTCGGTTTTCTTTTCGACGATCTCGCCGGTGGCGATACGGCCAACCATGACCGCGCGCGCTATCGCGTCGGCTGGGCGTTTCTCTCCGCGTGGACCTTTAGGCACTTCTACTTCTCCAAGTGAACGACACGAGCGCCTTCGCTACCGTCCAAAATCTGAAAGCCTTCGGCGCCATAGTTCCGCCGAGCGTTTTCGAGTCCGTTGCGGGCGCGATCCACCGCCGCGCCCAATTCATCGGAGGGACAGAAATCTGAAAAACAGACGGAACGGGCGTCTTGCCAGTCCCGCAAATATTCGATTTTGAAGCGCAAAGCGGCTCTCCTTACCGCTAAGCATGGCCCGCTGCGCCCTGGAAATCTAGGCCCCGTCAACACCCCAGATTTTCAAACTGAGGCAGTACCCCGCTTGTCCTCAGCTTTACTCCGGGATTTGCCCCAATCGGGCCTTCGGCTTGAAATCGCCTTGAGCGAGACCCATCGTCGAATTCATGCGCGACCGCGCCCGGACCAAAGCTGTCCTTGGGCCCACAAACACCGGCAAAACCCACCTCGCGATCGAGCGCATGCTCGGTCACGCCTCCGGCATGATCGGCCTGCCGCTGCGGCTTTTGGCGCGGGAGGTCTATGACCGCGTAGTCAAGGCCAAGGGGGAGGCGGCGGCCGCCCTGATCACGGGCGAAGAGAAGATCGCGCCCGAGAGCGCCAAGTATTTCGTCTGCACCGTCGAGGCCATGCCGCTCGACCGGGCTGTGGAATTCCTCGCCATCGATGAAATCCAGGTCGCGCGCGATCTCGACCGCGGCCACGTCTTCACCGACCGCATCCTGCACGCGCGGGGCTTCGGCGAAACCATGCTTCTGGGTTCCGACACGATGCGGCCAATGCTGAAGCGGCTGCTGCCGGACGCCGAGATCATCCAGCGTGAGCGGATGTCGACGCTTTCCTATGCGGGCCCGCGCAAGATCACCAAATTGCCGAAGCGCTCGGCCGTGGTCGCGTTCTCAGCGGAGGAAGTCTACGCCATCGCCGAATTGCTGCGCCGGCATCGCGGCGGCGCCGCCGTGGTCATGGGTGCCCTCTCGCCCCGCACCCGCAACGCGCAAGTGGCGCTTTATCAGAGCGGGGAAGTCGACTTTCTCGTCGCCACCGACGCTATCGGCATGGGCCTCAACATGGATGTCGACCATGTCGCCTTCGCCTCGCGCCGCAAGTTCGACGGCCATCAATGGCGGGATCTGCGCGCTGACGAAATTGCGCAGATTGCTGGCCGCGCGGGACGTTTCACGCGCGATGGCGCGTTCGGTGAGACTGGCGAATGCGCGCCCTTCGACGAAGATCTGATCCAGCGCGTCGAAAGCCATGAATTCGAGCCCGTCGAAGCGATTCAGTGGCGCAATGCGGAGCTGAAGTTCGATACGATTGCTGCGCTCAGGCAATCACTCGATCGCACTCCGGATCGGCCGGGACTTGCGCGCGTGCGCGGCGCCGATGACGAGGAGGTGCTGAAGCGGCTCGTGGACGACGCGGAGCTGACGGCGGCTGTGCGCTCGCAGAATGACGTGCGCCGGCTGTGGGAAGCTTGCCAGCTGCCGGATTTCCGCAAGGCGTCGCCGGAAGAGCACGCGCGCCTTGCTGGCCGCATTGCCGGTTACATCCTCTCGCCGAAGCGACGTATTCCGCGTGAATGGATCGCGGCGGAACTGGAGCAACTCGACCGCACGCAGGGCGATCTCGATATGCTCCAGCAACGCTTGGCGCATGTGCGGACCTGGACCTACGTCGCCAATCGCGGCAATTGGGTCGATGAAGCCGAGGATTTTCGAGCGCGCACGCGCGCGGTGGAAGACAAGCTCTCCGACGCCCTGCACGAAGCACTGACGCAGCGTTTCATCGATCGTCGCACCAGTGCGCTGCTGAAAAGCTTGAAGCGCGAAGACGGTATTCTCGCCGGCATTTCAGAAGAAGGCGAAGTGACGGTCGAAGGCCATTTCGTCGGCCGCCTCGAAGGTTTGGAGTTTGTCGCTGACCCGCGCGCACTCGGGCTCGAAGGTCGCGCCGTACGCAACGCGGCATTGAAGGCGCTGGCGCCGGAGGTCTCGCGTCGCTTGGCGCGCATCGCCGCCGCGACGGATGACGCGATCGAACTCGGCCGTGATGGCCGTTTGCGCGTCGAGCGCGCTGCCGTCGCCAAGCTGACGTCGGGCGCGCCGCTCTTGAAGCCACGCATCGAACTCATCGGTGGTGAACGTGCCAGCGAAGGCGAACGGGAGACCGCGCGCGAACGACTGGAATTCTGGCTTGCGCGCAAAATTGCCGCCGATCTTCGGCCGCTGGTTATGCTCGAAGCGGCGTGGCGCGAAGGCAGGCTTCCGGCCGATGCGCGCGGGCTTGCATTCCGGCTGATCGAAAACTCAGGCGCGCTCGATCGTGCGCACGAAGATCTGGACTACGTCAGCGTCGAAGCGCAGCAGGCACTCAAACGGTGCGGCGTGCGCATTGGGCGTCACACAATTTATCTGCCTGGTCTCATCAAGCCGCGCGCCGCTCAGACATTGGCGACGCTTTGGCACTGGGCGCACCACAAGACGCCGGGCGGATTCTTCCTGCCGCGCGCGGGCGCACTTTCGGCGCGGCTCGATCGTCCGGTCGATTGGCGGGAGGGCGCGGCGGCGGGCTATCGGATCTGCGGCCGCACGGCGGTGCGTTTCGACATCATCGAACGAGTCGGCGAGGCGTTGGCGCAAGAGGAACAACCTGCACAGGCAGCGCTTGCGCGGCTGATCGGGCGTTCCGTGCGTGAACTCAACGGCGTGTTGCACGCGCTTGGCTATCGCAGTGTCACGGACGAGGGCGCCACGCGCTGGCGACTGACGGCGGCGAAGCGGAAGCGGCGCAACAAGCCAGCGCCCGACCACAACGCTTTCGCCACTTTGGCGACGCTTTTGCCGAACCAGCCGCAATCACGCCGGCGTCACCGAGGCGCGGCGTGAGCGAGGAGCGCGTTCGCATCGATGTCTGGCTCTGGCGGGCGCGCTTCGCGAAGACGCGCGCCGCGGCGACGCGCTTGGTGAGCGAGGGCGGCGTCAGGGTGATCCGCACGGACGGCGCCTCCCGCGCGCTCGACAAGCCCTCGGCCGAGATCGGCCCTGGCGACAAGCTCCTGGTGCCGCACCGCGGTGCGATCCGGAGCGTCTCGGTGAAGGCAATCGGCGCCCGGCGCGGTCCGCCGGCAGAGGCGCGCACGCTCTACAGCGATCTATGACGCAGCCGGCCTCGCTTGACGGTTCCTGCCTGTCCCGCCATGTCAGCCGCGCCGGAACGGAGCGGGAATGACCTACGTCGTCACCGACGCATGCGTGCGTTGCAAATATATGGACTGTGTGGAGGTCTGCCCTGTCGACTGCTTCTACGAGGGCGAAAACTTCCTGGTTATTCACCCTGACGAATGCATCGACTGCGGCGTTTGTGAACCCGAATGCCCCGTGGACGCGATCAAACCGGACTCGCAGGATGATCCAGACGGGAAATGGCTCAAGGTGAACACAGAATTCGCCAAGGTTTGGCCAAATATTACCCGGAAGGGCACGGCCCCGGCTGATGCAGACGCCTTTAAAGACGAAAAAGACAAGTTCGAGAAATACTTCAGCGAAAAGCCCGGTTCTGGCGATTGACTTACCGCCGGCGAGGCTTCCGAAGCCCCTAAATCTGTGGTATGGTCTGCACAGAATTGATGAGCGCCGAAGCGCGCTCGGCAGCTGGACTATCCATCGCGCCATTCAGCATTGCAGGGGGATCGGGGTCGCGGGCGGTAATACCGTCCGTTTTACTTCGTGCGGGCTGGCTAGGCGGGTACCGGAAACCCGGCTGAGGGCAGGAACTTTTTGGGTACGGAGCATTGAATGCAAACCACGCACGCCACGCCGACGACGTCTTTCCGTCCGGGTGACCATATCGTCTACCCGGCGCACGGTGTTGGCCGGGTCATGGGCGTTGAGCAGCAGCAGGTCGCAGGCCTCGCGCTCGACGTTTTCGTGATCTCCTTCGAGCAAGACAAAATGACACTGCGGGTGCCGACAACGAAGGCGCGTTCCTGCGGGATGCGTCCGCTCGCCTCGAGCGCGGTGGTCGACCAGGCCATGAAGACCCTGCAGGGCCGCGCGCGCATCAAGAGGACGATGTGGAGCCGCCGCGCGCAGGAATACGAAGCGAAGATCAATTCCGGCGACCTGGTGTCAATCGCCGAAGTGGTGCGCGACCTGCACCGCGCCAGCGATCAGCCGGAACAATCGTATTCCGAGCGTCAGCTATATGAGAGCGCGCTGGATCGCATGGCGCGAGAGCTCGCAGCTGTCGAGAAAGTTAGCCGTGACGATGCAGTGCAAAAGCTGACGGCGTCGCTCGCATCGAAGAAGCAAGCGGCTGCCGCTTAAGCTTTACAAAAGGCAATCGTGAAAGGGCCGGGCGCAAGTCCGGCCCTTTTTCGCTGCATGCGACGCGGCACTTTCGGGCGTGTCACGCGTTCGTGAAGTGATTGCCGCAATTTGTGACGGACGCGGCAGAACCACGCGCGGGGTCCGACGTAGAGTGAGACATGGCGCTCAGCGAAACTCTCGAACTGCGCACTAGCGCACAGGCTTTCATGCGAACCGCGATGCGCGCGCCGCTCCTGGACGCGGAACATGAACGCGACCTCGCGGAGCGCTGGCGTGCACGTGGCGATGAGCACGCGCTACATGAATTGATTACCGCCTATATGCGCCTAGTTGTCGCGATGGCGTCGCGCTTTCGTCACTACGGCCTGCCGATGAGCGATCTCGTGCAGGAGGGCAATGTCGGCTTGATGCAGGCCGCATCGCGCTTCGAGCCCGAGCGCGGCGTGCGCTTTTCGACGTATGCAGCATGGTGGGTGCGCTCGGCGATGCAGGATTTCGTGCTGCGCAATTGGTCAATTGTGCGCACCGGCACAACGTCGGTGCAGAAGGCGCTCTTCTTCAATCTGCGGCGGCTGCGCGCCAAGATCGGGGATGTGGGCGACACCGTGATGAGCGCCGAGGCCTGCTCGCGCGTGGCCCGTGACCTCCGCGTGCCCGAACGCGAAGTGGAGGCGATGGCCGCTCGGCTCGGCGCGCCGGATCGTTCGCTCAATGCGCCGCTGACGGATGAAGGCGAGGGCGAGTGGCAGGATCTGCTGGCCGACGACAGCGCCGACCCTGAAGCGGTGACGGCAGTCCGCCATGACGATGCAGCACGGGCTCATCTCGTCCACGACGCAATGAAAGATTTGAACGAACGCGAGCGGCTCATTATCCGCGAGCGCAAGCTGGAAGAAGAGACAGTGACGCTCGAAGCGCTCGGTGAGCGCCTCGGCATCTCGAAAGAACGTGTGCGCCAAATCGAGGGCAATGCGCTGGCGAAGCTGAAGCGCGCTCTCATCGCCCGTGTTGGCGATCCAGCGGAAGCGGGTTACGTCGGCGACTGAGGTGGCGCCGGCGCGCCATGCAATACTTCGAGCTGGCGGCTATCATCCAAACAGATCTGCGGCTGATCGTGAAAGACGCCGAGCGTGCCGCGTACGCGCACGCGCGCCCCGGAAAGCGAGGCGATCGGCGCGCCATCCCAATGCGTGAAGGCGTCGCCGAACAGCGCGATGGAGAAAGGTTTGTCGGCGGCGCCGCCTTCCAGGGTCAGCGAAGCGCGGTTGTCCAAGACTTGCGCGTCATGGATGACGCCTTGGAGCAAGCGATAGGGCGCGTCGCCGCGTGTACAGGTTTGATTGTCGCCGCGCTGCGCCAACCGCGACGCATTGGCGACGGTCAGTACACGGTAGTCGCGGGTTGCCCACAGTCCACGTGAGGCGGAACGCGCCTGCGCTTCGGTGTTCATGAGTTCTGCTGTGCGCGCATGATTGTCGTAACGCGGGCGCACCATGACCGCACCCCGCGCCACCAACGCATTCTGCAGCCAAAACCAACGCCCGCCTTCACTCTGCACGAAGACGTGTGCGATGGCCGCTGTGTCAGGTGCGCTCGGTTGCACGGAAGGCGTTTGTGACGACGCATCGCGTTGCCGGCGCACCCAACGCCGGGTTCCGCCATAAGCAAGCAGCACATTGCGATGCAGCGCGAGCGCTTCCAGTTCGCCATAAGCTTGTGACGCGTAGGGCTGATCGCCGCGAGGCGCGTCGACTTCCGCCAGAAACACGCGCAAGCCGGAGTCGAGCTGTAGTGTGTCGCCGTTGACTACGCGCGAGACGCGCCCAGTTTCGCCACGCTGCAGCGATCCGACCTGCGGCCCGCACGCGGCGAGCGCGATCAGCACGACGAATAGAAGTGACCAGCTGCCCCCGCGCATGCTGAAAGGCCCCCACGCGAGAGAATACGAACGGCCCCGGCATTGCAACCCGAAGTTACTAACAGCGCCGAGCGTCTCGGCTGTTACGGGTCTGAAAGAATCGGCTCAACGTCGCCGCCGGTTGAGGGCGGCACATGGGTCAAGCTTTACCGAACGATCTCGATAGGCTCTTGGGCGGTGGGACGCCGATCAGGGTTTCTCAACCGGTCGATGCGGGCGCGGTGCATTGCGACGGCATGGTCGATATCGCGCGCCTCATAACCTTCGCGCCCAAGCGGGACAGGCCGCGCCGCTCCGTCCTGACCGACCGCTCGCGGGGCTAATCTCCTCAAAACCTCCATGCCGCCTCCAAGTCAGGGCGGTCCGCATCTGCGATAGCAAGGGCGCAACCGGGGCCATGGAGGGCCTTGCGCCATGAAATACGACAACATCCTGCAAACCGTCGGCCGCACGCCGATCGTGCGAATCAACAAGCTCGCGCCAGAGGGCGTGAACCTCTTCGTGAAAATGGAGAGCTTCAACCCGATGAGTTCGGTCAAGGACCGCATGGCCTTGGCTGTGATCGAAGCGGCCGAGAGCAGCGGCGCCCTGAAGCCCGGTCAGACCGTGATCGAAGCCACCAGCGGCAACACCGGCATCGGCCTTGCCATGGTTTGCGCGCAGAAGGGCTATCCGCTTGTTGTCGTGATGGCAGAAAGCTTCAGTATCGAGCGCCGGCGCTTGATGCGCTTTCTCGGCGCCAAGGTTGTGCTGACACCTGCCGCGCTGAAGGGCACCGGCATGCTGGCGAAGGCGATCGAGCTCGCCCAGACGCACGGCTGGTTCCTGACGCGCCAATTCGAAAACGAGGCCAATGCCGACATGCACTCGCGCACGACCGCGCTCGAAATCCTCGCCGATTTCGAAGGCGAGCGGCTGGATTACTGGGTGAGCGGCTACGGCACCGGCGGCACCGTGAAGGGCGTCGCGCGCGTGCTGCGTGAACGCAGCCCAGCGACGCGCATCATTGTCTCCGAAGCCGACAATGCACCGGTGCTGGCAAGCGGCATTCCGCAGAAGCGCAACGCTGATGGCTCGCCGGCCGAAAGCCATCCAAGCTTCCGTCCGCATCCCATCCAAGGCACGACGACCGACTTCATCCCGAAGCTCGCGCAAGATGCGGTGGACGGAAAGTACATCGACGCGATCGTCAGCGTGGATGGCGCGCTTGCCATGCAACGTTCGCGTGAGCTGGCGCAGAAAGAGGGGATTTTCGTCGGTATCTCGTCGGGCGCCGCTTTGGCCGCCGCCATCGACGTGGCCAAGAATGCGCCGAAGGGCGCCAACATCCTGGCCATGCTGCCCGACACGGGCGAGCGCTATCTCTCGACGCCGCTGTTCGACAGCGTGGCGACCGACATGACGCCGGAAGAGTTCGACATCTCGCGCTCGACGCCGTTGGCGCAATTCGAAACGCCGTCGGCTGCCGCGCCGGCAAAGGCGCCCGAAACCAAAGCCGCGCGCGATCTTGAAGCCGAGACGTTTGTCGACACGGCGATCAAGAGCCACGCGGTCGTCTTGTTCGCGCTGAAATGGTGCGAGTTCACTTGGTCAGTCCGTCGCATGTTCGCCGAACTCGGCATCCCTTTTTTTTCCATCGATCTGGATTCCGGGGCGTTTCAGAAGGACGACTGGGGCGGGCGCGTGCGCCGCGCGCTACAAGCTCGCTCGGGCGTCTCCACTATTCCGCAGATCTTCGTCGGCAGCGAATACATTGGCGGCGCCGGCGAAACGCTCGAGGCGTGGCGCGCAGGCGCGCTCAGCAAGGCGCTTCTACGCGCCGGCGTCGAACTCGAGGCCCAGCCGGACGATCCCTCGCGCTTCTTGCCGAAATGGCTGCAGCCGCGCGCGGCGGGGTGAGAGCTGGCGTTTGCGCTGAAGCAGGATGCACGACCAAGGAAGTGCAGGCCGTCACCGGTCATGCGTCGTTGCGCGAAGTGGAGCGGTACACAAAGGCGGCGGAGCAAGAGAAGTTGGCGCGGCAAGCGGTGGCGAAGCTAGTCAAGAACGGGTAGCATGATGCGCTAACGGCCTCGGGAGGCGCGCGTATGCCAAAGCGCATCAGTTGTTTAAACGGTGACGTGCTTTCCGCAAAGCTCGACGTGCTAGTCTTGAAATACGCGGACGGACTGCACGGTGCCGATATGGCGGTGGCTCGGGCGCTGAGTGCAAATATCGAGACGCGCAAAGGGACGAGCCGCTTTATCCATACCAACGGAAAGATTGCCGCTCGCGAAATCCTTGTTGTCGGCGTGGGCGCACTTGGAGGTTTTGAATACAATGAGATTGAACGGTTCGCGCGTGAAAGCGTCGAACGGATTGCTGCGGAGCGGCCCGACGCAGCCCGAGTTGGTATAACAATTCACGGGCCGGGGTATGGTCTCGACGAACTCGCATCTATGGACAGTCTCATTCGTGGTTTGCGAGCTGCAAATGCATCCACGCTGTCCGTTGAAATTGTCGAGAGGGATGCGCGGCGCGCTAAGAGATGCGAAGAATTCCTGACTGCCTTGGACGGCGGCAAAGGGTCAGCCGACAGAGCGGACTTTTCACCTCAATCCGCTAGCTCGATATCGCGGGGAGGAACCTATTCCAAACGGCTGTTTGCGTCGCTCCCGTTCAAGAAGGAGTTTCTGGACCATTGGGAGTACGCCATTCAACCGGCGGCGCATGATGCCGAATTGGTTATTGAGCGTCTGGACCATGAACACTTCGTCGGGGACATTGTGGCGGAGATTCGCGGGCGCATAGCGAAGTGCGCGGCGGTGGTTGCTCTGATTGACGAAAACAATCCGAACGTCTTTCTCGAAGTCGGCTACGCGTGGGGTGTTGGAAAGCCGACGATCTTGGCTTTGAAGACCGGAACCGAACCTGCATTCGATGTGCGAACTCAGCGGATCATTCGCTACGAACGGATCGGCGAGCTAAAGGCCATGCTCCACAATGAGCTTCGCGGATTGGCCGGAGAAGGCGTGTTCTGACACTCTAAGACTTGAACTGCCGATCCATCGCTGCCCAACCGAGTGAGGTAACTTCATATCGAGCCGCGCCACCCCCCGAAAACGAATATTCGACGTATCCGCGTTCGACCAAGTCCATCAGCCAATTTTGCGAGGTGCTGTTGTATGGCATCGTGAACTCGCGCTGACCCGTCGAATGAATGTTCTTCAAGAATGATTGTTGCTGCTCGGTGAGCTTCGACATCGGTGGTAAGCGGGGTTGGCTATTCAAGTGCTGCCAGGCGTGAACGGAAGTCGACAACACGAAGAACGCGAGCGCGGTGCCGGACACTGCGACGAAGGTGAGGCCGGTTGCATCGATGGCTGGCAGACCAAATAGCCGCAAAGACCACGCCGCCGCGACTGCCGCACCGAACGCGACGGCGGCTGAAAACACTTTGGGCGCTTTGGTCAGCGTGCCTAGGAATTCCCACATGCGGCCAACTCTAACGTGATTCCGGAAACGCCCGGCGAACGGGAATTCCCAAACCGATTCCCAAACCCACCCTACGGCCCTTGAAAATCAAGGCGCTGAAAAGGGAGTGGCGACCCCGGAGAGATTCGAACTCCCGACCGTCTGCTTAGGACGCAGCTGCTCTATCCAGCTGAGCTACGGGGCCGTGCGCAGGGCGAGAGCTAGGCAAAACCACGCCGCGCCGCAACCGCTTTGGCGGCTCCTCCGTACTGGACTCTCACTGACGCCCGGGACCAGAATGCCCCGCTGCGGTCGTCAGGGGAGACGCACATGGCGCGCCGATACGCCAATTCATGGTCGCGCGCGGCTGCGCGCCTCACGGGCATCGCGCACACGCAGGCGCCGATCTTCCGCTGGGGCGTTTTGCTGATCCTGATTGCGATTTGGATCGGGCTTGGCCTCGTTTATTGGCTGCATCTCGGCATCTGGGAAGCGCTTTACCGCAGCATCGCTGCCGTCTCGATGTCGGGCGACTATTTTGGCGTCACCAATGAGCAGCTGAATTTGGTGCGCTTCGCGGCGCTTGCCGTGCCGGTGGTTGGTCTGCTGTTCGCCTTCTCCGGCGCGCTTGGACAGCACTTGGCCAAGACGTTCAATCTGCGCGCCTCGAAGCACATCGTCATCGCCGGCGACTCGCCGCCCGCGCTGTCGCTCGCGCTCGATTGCCGCAAGCACCACGACGCCGTCATTCTCATCGCGCAAGATCTCCCCGAAGACGCGATGCTTGGTTTGCGCCGCCAAGGCGTGATCGTGCTCGAGGGCGACGCGCGCCATGTCGAGACGTTGCGCTCGGCGCGCGCCCATCACGCCGCGCATGTTGTGGCGTTCGAGCCGGACGACACGGTCAACCTGCAGATTGAGGGCGCGGTGCGCCGGCTTGTCGGCAATTCCAAGCGCAAGCCGCCGATCAGCGTGCATGTGTCCACGCGCTCGCCCATGCTTCTGAAAGAGGCGCGCGAAATGCGCTCGGCGCAGATGCGACAAGACAAGATGGTTGGATCGCCGGTTGATCCGAAACCGTTCTCGATCGACGAGATGGCGGCGCGGGCGCTGCTGCAGAGCGAGACGGTGGAGTTCCTGAAGGTAGGGCATGAGCTCAAAGCGGAGCGGCTGCATTTTGTCTTTTTTGGTTTCGACGAGGGCGCGGAGTCTGTTGCTGAGCGCGTGCTTGCGAGCCTGTGGTCCACGAACTTTCAAGCGCCACGGTTGACAATCCTTTCGCCCGATCCGCCCTCGACCGAAGCCGGCTTCAAGGCGCGTCACCGCGAGGCGTTCGTGCATCCGGAACTGTGGAGCGCCGATGTCGCGTTCCTGCCATTCAACTGGGACATGGCGGCGGTCGGCCCGGATTTGCTCGACATGGTCGAACAGCAGCGCGGCAAGCCGACGGCGGCGATCGTTTCCATGGGCAGCGACCCGGGCAACATTCATCTCGGCATTGCGCTGAAGCGCGCCTGCAATTTCGGCGGGCGCTGGCCGATTCCGATTTTCATGCGCGAAACCAGCCAATCCGAATTTTCTCGGCAATACGCGCACGGCGACGACACGCCAGAGCTTGACGCCTATCTGCAAGCTTTCGGGGCGCATCAGATGATCGCCACGCGCGCGCGCATCATCGAAGGCGGACTCGATCAAGGAGCCGCCGTTGCGCACGAGTACTACAATCAAGGGCTCACCGGTCGCGATCCGATGAGCATGCGTGAACTGCAGTCGGCGATGCGCGATTGGGCCGATGTTCTGGAGACCTATCGCTCTGCCAACCGCGCCGTCGCCGATGCGGCGCTGGTGAAAGTTTGGGACGCGGGTTGGCGTCCGGCCGTGAGCGGGGAAAAGGGCAACACCGCGCCGACCATTCCTGACGATCTGATGGCTCGCTTGGCCGAGCGCGAGCACGACCGCTGGGTTGCCGAGCGGCTGATGGCGGGTTGGCGCCCGACCATGCAGGGCGAAAAGCGCAACAATGATCTCATGGCGCACGACAAGCTCGCACCTTGGAGTGCGTTGAACGAAAACGACCGCACCAACGATATCGTCCAAGTCCGCGCCGCGCTCGACATTGCGCGCGTCATGCACCGCGACGGGTTCGTCGCGCACGCGTAGGCGCTACTCGTGCAAGCCGACTGCACGACCGCTCGCGCCGGCCGCGTCCAAATAATGCACGCCTCCGACATTCTGGCGATTGAGGATGGTCTGGAACCCATTGGCCGCGGGTGCTGAGCGCAGCGTTTCCGGCGCATACGCCGGCACCGCGCCATTGTTCAGCGCCTCGCCGATCACGCGGCCGCGTAATTGGCCGTGCGCGGGGATGCGAAGCCCGAGCACATGCGCGATCGTCACTTGCAGGTCCGCGTTGCTCACTGGTGCAGGATCGACGAAGCGCGCGCGGAAATCTGGACCGATCGCGGCCATGAAGTTGCGCGTCTCGCCGCGACTGAGCGAGCCATGCATGCCTTGGCCTTGCGCGAGCGGCGTGTCGGCGATTTCAGCGGTGCACATTTCTGGATTGCCACAGCCTGTGTCGAAGCTGCCGAAGCTGACGACGATCGCGGGCTGCGGCGTCAGCGCGCTGCCGGTGAGATTGACCGCGCTGAGCGGAAGTGCGCCTGGAATATTTCCGAAGCGGTCGGCCGCGAAAATCGCACCGACATAATCCTGTGTCGTCAAGAATTGCACGATCCGTGGCGCGAGCGATGCAGCGTCGGCGCCGGGCAGATAGATGAGGTTGGAACCCCCGTTGCCCGCAACAATGACTTGCGGATGCGCCGGGTCTGCGCCGATGAGCGCGCTGCCGCGTGGCGCCTGACCGGTCGGCACTTCTGCGCCATTGGCCTGATAGAGACGGAGGCCGAGCGCGTGACTGAGATCGATAGCGAAAAAGCCGAACGGCAATTGGCCGGCCGGCACGTTCGGAAACGAGAGGCTCGCTGCGTAGCTCGTCTGCGATTGCTTCGAAATCGTTGCGAAGCCGTGATCGGCAGTAACGAATACATTCGTTGTCGTCGCAAGCTGATTGGCTGTGAGAGCATCGCGGATGCGCTGCAGATCGCCGGCAGCGCCTGCAATTGCCGCGCGTGAGCTCGGCCCATTGATGCCCGGTGTCAGCGCATTGAGGCTGTCGCTTTGCGAATGCTGGGTCGAATCCGGATCGGGCGACCAGAACAGCATGACGAACGGGCGCCCCGAAGCGTGCAGGCGCGGCAGCAGTACGTCGGCGGCAACGCTGACGAACCAATCCTGTTGCGCGCGGTTGTTCAGCGCGCGTTGTGGCGGCGTCGGCGACAGATGGGCGGCTTGCAGCGCCGTGGCGATGTCTGCGGGTAGGACCGGGCCGCCCGGTTGGCCAAGCGACTCATCGATCCAGATCGCGTCGCCCCCGCTGGTGACGGCGCGCATCTGGATGCCGGTTGGGCCGGTCTTTCCGATCGACACGACGGTGTAGCCACGCGCGCGCGCCGCCGCGAGCAAGGTCTGTTCGTTCAAATAATGCCCGCCGAAGCGCGCGTCCATGTCGGCGAGCGTTGTGTCGTCTTCGAAGCCAATGACGTGGGCGCCATTCGCGTGCGGCATCGGCGGCTCGCCCGGATGAATGACATTGCCGAAATCGCCGTTGTCGCCGGCGAAGTGGCCGCTGGCAATCGCCGCCGCGTTCACGGTGGTGAGTGTTGGGTAGACCGAATGGCTGTTGGCGAAATTCACGCCATCGCGCTGCACAGCCGCGAAGCCTGGCGCGTCCGCTTCCGTCACCGAGCCATAGCGCAACCCATCGGCCACGAAGATCACGGCGTTGTGCGGCGATGCGGCCGGCGTTGTTGCGCAGCTGGCGGCAAGGAGCGCAAGAATCGCGGATGCAGCCGCGCAACGCATTGTCTTCGGCATCGAGTCCCCCTGCGTCCCGTTTAAGCGCCGCCTGCTACAGATTGGTGACAGCCAATCCCAGCGTCTCGCGCATTTCCCTTATGTCAGCTAGCTTCGCCTCGAACGGCGACCAATCATCGCGTTCGGCAATCGCTGCCCAGATACGCTCCACCTCGTCGATGACCATCGAGACCTGCGTCGGCCGTTGCAACAGTGGTCTTGAGAGCAAGCTTCCCAAGTCGCTGCGCGTGCGCGCCTCGAATCCGCGCCGCACGGTGAGAAAGGCCTCATCCTGATAGAGCGTCGCCTGCGGACTCTCGGCCGCGCGCGCAGCGCTCGCCTCGCCGCCGATCCAATCGTGAAAGAACTGATCCCAACTGGCTCTGCTCTGGGTCAGCCAGTCGAACAGCGTCTGCAGAAATTCGAGATCGCTGTCGCGATCGCGCAGTTCGAGCTTCAGCCGGGCGAACATCGCCCGCCGCAGACCGTCCTGATAGGCCGGCGCGAACTGCGCGAGCGCCGCCTCGAGTGGCGCAACAGGGGAAACCAAAGAGAGTGCGCTGCCGAGTTGCGCCAGCGCCCACGACACCGCTTCGGGCTGGCGACCGAAAGAATAGAGCCCAGTTTCGTCGAAATACGCCGCCGTGAAGCTCGGATCACTCTCCGGCAGGAAGCGCCAGGGCCCGTAGTCGAAGCTTTCGCCAGTTACAGTGAGATTATCGGTGTTGAGCACGCCGTGGACAAAGCCGGCCGCCATCCAGCTTGCCGCCAGCCGTCCCGCCTCGCGCGCGGTTCGCTCCAGTAGCCCCGCCGCCCGCGCCTCTGTGTCCAGCGCCTTCAGTTCGGGAAAATATGCCTCGGCGCAATGATCGATCAGAATTCGGATCAGGTCGGGGCGCTCGAAAAACGCCAGCCGCTGGAATGTCCCATAGCGGATATGGCTGTGTGACAGCCGCACCAGCACCGAAGAGCGCGTCGGCGAGGGCTCGTCGCCACGCGTCAGCGCTTCGCCAGTCTCAAACAGAGAAAACGCCTTCGAGGTGTAAACACCCAACGCCTCCAGCATTTCCGCAGCCAGCACCTCGCGCACGCCCCCCTTGAGCGTCAGCCGCCCGTCGCCGAAGCGCGAATAGGGCGTCTGGCCTGAACCTTTGGTTCCGAGATCCAGGAGACGATCCGCATCATCACGCAGCTGCGCAAAGAGGAAGCCGCGACCATCGCCAATGTCTGGATTGTAGGTGCGGAACTGGTGTCCATGGTACCGCATCGCCAGCAGCGCGTTCATGTTTCCCGGCAGCCGCTCGAAACGCGCGAAATGCGCCGCCCATTCCGCATCGGTGAGTGCATCAAGACCCACATGCGCGGCCCAATCCTGGTTGCGGCGCCGCAGAATGTGTTGGGGAAATGGCGCCGGCGTCACCGGATCGGCAAATTCCGGCCCCAGGCGCGCGAACAAAGGATCAGGTGCGTAGCTGGCCGAGACGGGCATGCGCGCTAGATGTAGAGACACAAAAGCTTCGCGTCATGCGGTCAGAAGCCGTGACGCCGCGCTCCATGTGTGGCATGAATAAAGCGGGGCTTCGGGTAAGGATCGGGACGCAATGCCAACGCGCGGATTTGCCTGCGTTGTGATTGCGCTTTTGGCCCTCGCCAGCTGTGGCGACAACGCGAGAAGCGCGAGCAAGACAGATCTGAGTTCGGCCGAGCATATTGCCGCCGCACTCGATACCTGCGCCCAAAATCACACGGGCTTCGCGCGCAACGTGTGCGGCAACCGCACGCTCGCCAACTTGGATAGCCAGGTGCAGCGCACATTGGTGAGCGCAGCGGGCAATGTCTCCGACGCCGGCGCCCAGATGCTCGTGAACAACGAAGCGCGCTGGCTGGAAGCCCAGCGCGTCGGCTGCGGCGTCGCCGAAAGCGCCACGCCGCTGTCAGCCGACCAGTCCCGCTGCTTGGAAGGCCAGCTCCGCGCGCGTGCGCAGCAGGCCAGCACCGCCGTCCAGCAAATTGGCGGCTACACTTTCCAGCGCATGGAGCTGGTGGACGCCGCGCCGATCACGCCGGCGATTGCGCAGCAGAGCGGACTGGGCGCCGATGCGCCGGCGGCGATCGTGCGCGACATCCGTTTTCCGCGGATCGATGGGCGCCAGACGCCAGAGATTCAGCGCTTCAATGATCTCGTTGCGCAGCAGCCATCCGTCACCCTCGATGAGGCGACCAATGAGATTGTCGACTATCGTATTGTCTATGCCGGGCCAGAGCTGATCTCAGTGCGCTTCGACGGCAGCCAGGATGCACTGGGCGCCGCGCACCCGAACTCGACCACCAAGGCCGTGACCGTGCTCATGGGCGAGGGCCGTGAGTTGACCGAGAACGACGTATTTCAACCAACGTCGCGCTGGCAGGACTTCATCACCCAGCGCGCCGTCGCGGAGCTCGCGCGGCAATTCCAGGAAGACGGCTTCACGCCCCCGCAGCGCGATGTGCGCGAAACGGCAACCAAACCGCACCTTTGGCTTATCTCCGAACGCGGTCTCACGATTCTCTTCCCACCATACTCATTCGGCGCGCCGTACGTGATGGGCGGAACGGACGTGACCATCCCGTGGTCCGACCTCCGGCCATATCTCAATCCGGCCGCACCGCTGCCGATCCGGCCGAGCGCGTAGCGCAATTGGGAGTGGGAAGTAGGGCAGTAGGCCGCGCCTCAAACATATTGCCCTATTCCGCTAGTCCCTTACTGCCCTCCAAACATGAACCGCAACGGATCGCTGGCCGCGCTCGTCGGCGTTGTGCTGATCGGCATGACCGGCTTCGGCGTCTTCCTGCCGATTTTTCCGTTCCTGGCGTTGCACCTTGGCGCCAGCGCGACCGCCACCACGATCGCAATGGGCTGCTATTCGCTCGGCCAATTCATCGCTTCGCCATGGTGGGGGAGGCTGAGCGATCGCGTCGGCCGCAAGCCGATCCTGATCGTCGGCCTCGTCGGGAATTGCATCTCGTATTTGATCCTATCGCAGGCGCATAACATCGAGATGCTTGCTGCCGCTCGCCTGTTCGGCGGGCTGATGGCCGGCAATGTCGGCGCTGCGTTCGCTGCGGCCGCTGATCTTGCGGACGACAAAACACGCGCGCGCAACATGGGTCTGCTCGGCGCCGCCGTTGGTCTGGGTTTCATCGCCGGGCCGGCGCTAGGTGCGATCATGATTGGCCACACGCCGGACAATCAATCGTTCTCACAAGTGTGCTTGATTTCCGCTGGTCTCGCCGCGACCGCGGCGCTCACCGCGTTCGTTCTCTTCCGTGAGAGCTTGCCGAAGGAGGCGCGCCGTCCGCTCGATTTGCCGCGCGTGCGCCGCACGACGCTTCTACTCACACGGCCGACATTGCAGCGCTTCGTTGGCGTCATGCTGGTGATGATCACTGCGCAAGCGCTGATGGAGGCGACCTTTGGCTTATGGGCTGACGCCACATTGCAATGGGGTCCGCGCCAAGTGGGCTATGCGCTGGCGGGCTTGGGTGTCGGTGCGGTGCTGCTGCAAGGCGGCGGCGCTGGCCGCGCGTCGCGCGTGCTCGGCGAACGCACCGTGCTGGTCGTGGGCTTGGGTCTGCTTGTCGCCGGTTTCGCCGGCATGGCGGTGGCGCATAGTGAAACACTCCTCATCGCCTCACTGATCGTGTTGGTCGCCGGCATTGGGTTTGCCACACCGGCTCTCAATGCGCTCATCGCCGAGCAAGCCGCGCCGGAGGAGCGGGGCGCGGTGATGGGCCTATCGCAATCGGCCTCAGCACTTGGGCGCGTCATTGGTCCTATGGGCGCCGGCGCGATCTTCGATGTACTCGGTCACGGCGCACCGTTTGCCGTGGGCGCCGCGCTCATGCTCGCCGCGCTTTTCGTCGCAACGAGCGAGCGCGCGCTCACTCACGCGCCGTCGCGCGGATAGCGGCGCCACACGCCATTGCGGTCGCGCACCTCATAGCCGTCTTCCGTCTCGCGAAGGCTTGGCTCGGCCAATGGCGCTTTGCCGTGACCACCAGGAACATCGAGCACATAAGTCGGCTGGACCAAGCCGGACGCGCGCCCATGCAGTTCACGCACCAGCTCTTGTCCGCGCGGAATTGTGCAGCGGAAGTGTGATGTGCCGGGCGCTTTGTCGAGATGATGCAAATAGTACGGCTTGACGCGTACCTCGACCAAGCCGCGCATCAAGGCTTCCAGCGCATCCGCATCGTCATTGACGCCCTTCAGGAGCACGGTCTGCGACAGCATGGGCACACCGGCGTCGGCGATGCGCGCAATCGCCGCGCGGGCGTGCTCTGTCAGCTCGCGTGCGTGGTTCGTGTGCAGCACGACATAGGTTGTGGCGCCTTCGGTGCGCAGCGCCTCGACCAGGTCCGGCGTCACGCGGAGCGGATCGACGGCGGGAATGCGCGTGTGCCAGCGCAGAATTTTCACATGCGATATGGCTGCGAGGCGTCGCGTGATCTCGCGCACACGTCGCGCCGAAAGCAGGAACGGATCTCCGCCGGTGAAGATAACTTCCCAAATTTCCGGCTGGCTTTCGATGTAGGCGATCGCCGCATCAAGCTCCTCGCCCGTCAGCGTGCCATCACCTTGAGGTCCCACCATCTCGCGCCGGAAGCAGAAACGGCAATAGACCGGGCACACATGCACGAGTTTCAGCAAGCAGCGGTCGGCATAGCGATGCACGACGCCTTTCACAGGCGTATGCGCGTCATCGCCGATCGGATCGCTGAGTTCGTCAGTTGAAGTAATCAGCTCACGCGCATCGGGACGAAACTGCGCCGCGATAGGATCGGCTGGATCGCTCTCATCGATCAGCGCGTCCATCGCCGGTGTGATCGCCACCGCATAGCGCGCCGCGACTTGTTCAAGCGCGCTCTGTTCCCCCTCCCTTAGAGGGGGAGGGGGCAGGGGGTGGGGTGAACCACTGGCTGATCGTGTTGATGCGCTGCGAGTTGCAGAAGCGATGGCGCCATCACCTCCACCCCCGGCCCCTCCTCCCTCTAGGAGGAGGGGAGTGGTCGCCGCTTTGCTCACATCACACTCCAAACGCTTTCGCGTAGCGCACACGACCGCCGTCCAGGAGCACGCCCGGCGTGAATTCGAGCGCCATGAACTCCGGGCCCGAGAACGGAGCTTCTAACGATTCGGCCATCGCCGCCGAGAAACCGAAGCGGGGATAATAGTCTCGATGCCCAAGCACAATGATCGCCGCGCAGCCCAGCTCTGCGCAGCGCGTGTTGCCGGCGCGGATCAATTCGCCGCCGAGCCCGCGATTTTGGAAATGCGGCAACACTGAAACCGGCGCCAGCGCCGCGGCTGCAATCGTTCCGCCGTCACGTTCGATTGGGAGCCGCGAATAGAGGATGTGACCTTGTATGGCGATGTCGCTCGCCGCCGCGAACTCGCAGATTACGTCGTCCGCAGCGCGCAGATCCTCGACCAGGTTCGCCTCGACATCGCCCTCGAACGCATGCCGGATCACGGCGCGAATGGCGGGAAAATCACGCGGTTCTGCGGGGCGGATCACAATGTCCATGCTTAACTCGGCGTCCATAGCACGTCTTGGATCGAGCGTGCGCCGCTGGCGAGCATCACGAGACGGTCGAAGCCGAGCGCCACGCCGCTTGCCGGCGGCATATGCGCGAGTGCGGCGAGGAAGTCTTCGTCGATCGGCCAGCTCTTGCCGTAACGCTTCTGCTTCTCCGCCATATCCGCAACCAGCCGCGTGCGCTGCTCAGCGGGATCGGTGAGTTCACCGAACCCATTCGCGAGTTCCACACCGCATGCATACATCTCGAACCGTTCCGCAACGCTCGGATCATGCTGCGTCCGCTGCGCTAGCGCGGCTTCGCTGATGGGATATTCGTGCAGCAGCGTGAGGCGATCGATGCCGAGTTGCGGCTCGATCTGAACGATCGCTTTCGAAAACTCGTCGTGCGCAATCCCCCCTCTCCCTTGCGGAGAGGGGGTTAGGCGGTGAGGGGCGTTCAGCTGCCGCTCTGATTTAGGATTGGGCTGAGAAAATTCGCGGTCACCGCGCGTGTATTTTCGCCCCTCATCCCCCGACCCCTTCTCCGAAAGGGAGAAGGGGAGATGTCGCGCGAACGCATCTTTCACCGTTAGATATTCCGGCGCCGCATGCGGATCGCAGGTGCGATCCTTCCACCGCAGCGCGCCATTCGTCTGCGCCGCCGCCACCCGCGCCAGCGCCACGCAATCATCCATCACATGCCGGTAGGGCGCGCCGGCGCGATACCATTCCAGCATCGTGAACTCGCTGGCGTGCAGCGGTCCTTCCTCGCCGCGTCGCCAGACCTTGCCGAGCGAGAAGATCTTCTCCTCGCCCGCAGCCAGCACCTTCTTCATCGCGAACTCGGGACTTGTGTGCAGGTAACGTCCATCCGCTTCGAACGCGTCGACATGCACTTCAGCGCCCGGCGAAACCACCAACGCCGCCGGCTCCACTTCGACGAATCCCTCCGCCTCGAACCACGCCCGCACGGCGCGCAAAATCGCAACGCGCGCCTGCAGGAACGGCGCACGGTCGGCGTGGCGCCCTTTATCCCAGAAAGGAGTCACTCCCCCTCTCCCTTGTGGAGAGGGGGTAGGGGATAAGGGGCGTTCAGATGATCAGGCGCCTGCTTGTTTGAGCGCCCCTCACCCGCCCGCTTCGCGGCCACCGTCTCCACGAGGGAGAGGGTTGCGTTGCCGCCCTTGGCCCAAACACAGAACGCAGCTAAGAGAGCCGCCAAATTCCATCCCTTCCGGCAGAGAGCGCGCCCGAATGGTCTCGGGCAGCGGGTTTTAGAGGTTTATCGTGGTCAAAGTCATCGCCAGCGACGTCCGCAAAGGCAACGTGCTCGAGCATGAGGACGGCAAATTGTACGTGGTGATGAGCCACGAGACCTTCCGTCCAGGCAAAGGCACGCCCACGACCACCATCGTCATGCGCCGCATCATCGACGGCGTGAAGACGACCGAGACCTACAAGACCACGGATGGCCTCGAAAAGGCGTTCGTCGAGGAAGTGAAGCATCAGTACCTGTACGACGATGGCGACGCCGGCCTCGTGTTCATGAATCCGACAAGCTACGAGCAAGTCCATCTGGCGCGCGACATGGTCGGCGATGCCGTCGACTATCTGCAGCCGGAAATGATGGTGGACCTCACCATGCACGACGGCCAGGCGCTTTCGATCGAGCTGCCGCCGCGCGTGACGCTGGAGATCGTCGAGACCGAGCCGGTGGTGAAGGGCCAGACCGCGTCGTCGTCCTACAAGCCGGCGAAGTTGTCGAACGGCGTGAAGACCATGGTGCCACCGCACATAGGCGCCGGCACGCGCGTCATCGTGTCCACTGAAGACGGGTCCTACGTCGAACGCGCGAAGGATTAAGCGCCAGTGCCGAAGTCGGTCACCATCTATCACAACCCGAAATGCACGACCTCGTGCAATGTGCTCGCGATGATCGAAGCGACGGGCGCAAAGCCGAAGGTCGTCGAATATCTGAAGGCCGGCTGGACCAAGCCGCAACTCAAAGCGCTGTTCGCCGCCGCTGGCGTTACGCCGCGCGAAGCTATGCGCAAGAAGGCCGCCGAAGACCTCGGCATTTCCGAAAAGGCGACAGCCGCGCAAATCTTGGACGCCATGGTCGAGTATCCGGTGCTCGTCGAGCGTCCGTTCGTGGAGACGTCGAAGGGCGTCGTGCTCGCGCGGCCGAAGGAGAAAGTTCGCGAGATTCTGTAAATCTCATGCTCGCCCTTGACGGGCGAGCTGTCAGCGCGCGAAGCGCGATGACTGAGTGGTGACTCCTCGGGCTGCGCCGTCACCCACTCCGTCCGCTTCGCGGACACCTCGCCCATCAAGGGCGAGGAGTGCGACCTAGTTCGAACGCGCCATGAAGATCTGCCCGATGCGATCCGGCGTGCCGCGAATGCGTTCCAAGTGCGGGTAGCGCAGTCCGTTGTGATAATCGATCCGCATGGTGCGATACTGATCGCCCGCTTTGATCAGCAGCTCGATCGGATCGTGGCCGGTTTTCGCCGCCGTGATGGCGCGCCGCAGGCCATCGGCTGAATACGTGTCACCGTTCACGGCGATGACGGTTTCGCCAACCGCCAAGCCGACATTGAACGATGGGCTGTCCCATTGCACTTGGCTAATCACGCCGCCTTCACCGATCAGCAAGCCGATCGAATACATGAAGTCGGCGCTCTTCGAATGCGTTTCCTGGTCGTTCTGGAAGACGGAGCGCTCTTCGGTGAAGACGAGCCGGTAACCGCCCCGCGTGATGCCATCGAGCGGCGCGGGCCCATTCACGGCGTCGAGATGCTGTCGCAAGAAGTGGGCCCAATCGTACGGCATGACGCGGTTGAGCGCCGCGACTACATCATCGAACGTGTAAGTGTTTTCGTCGAAAGCGCCGTTGTTCACACCGAAGAAAGCACGCGCGAAATTGTCGAGCGAACGCGAACCATGCGTGCGCTCGCGGATGAGTGTATCGGCGTCGAGCCAGATCATCTGGCCCTCGGAGTAATAATCCTCCGAACGCTGCCAGCTGCGCCATGGTTGCGGCTGCCGCCGCGAAGCGATGGGATCGTTTGTCGTATCCTGCAGCGCACGCCATTGCCGGCCGACACGCGCATCGCCATAGACCGCAGCCGTCATCGCCAACGCATCGAGCGCCTGCTGACGCGAATGCAGGCCGGAGCGCGCCGCAAGCACATAACCCCAATATTGCGTCTGGCCTTCGTAGACCCAGAGCAAAGTGTCCTGCATCGGCACGTTATAATTCGGCGTCCACAAATCGAACGGTCGGCGATACTTGCCGTTCCACGAGTGCGTGTATTCGTGCGGCAGCAGATCGCGCGCGCTCGAATAGCCCGCCCAGCCGGTGAAATAGTCCCCCATCACGCCATCTTCGCTCGAGCGGTGATGCTCGAGCCCGTTGCCGCCCATGCGATCGCTCAGCGAAAACAGGAAGTCGTAGTGATCGTAATGATGCGAGCCGTAGAGACGATAAGCTTGCTGCACGAGATTGCGATGGACCTGGATCTGCTCCGGCGTCATCACCAATTGATCCGGCCGGTCCGCCACCACATCCAGATGCACCGGCACGGGCCCATGGGGGTCTAGATCGACGCGCGTCGTGTAGCGGCCGGCGTACATCGGCGAATCCACCAGCACGTCTAGCGCTGTTTCCTCGTAGTGCGTCGTGGCGCCATCGGCGCGCGCGCCATCGAGTGCAGTGAAGCCGGTCCAGCCATCTGGCAGCTTCACGCTCGGCACGTAGCGGATGCGCGACGCATAATAGCCCGCTGGATAGAGCACCATGGCGTTCCATTGCAGGTCGAGCATTTCGCGCGTCATGGTGATGCGACCCTGCGGCGACGCGGTCGGTGACACGTACTGATAGGTAAGATCGAGTGCGGTCACGCCGGCCGGCACATCGATGTGAAAGGCATAAACATCGACCGTGTCGCGGCGCCATGCGATCGTTTGGCCATTGCCACGCACGACGAGGCTAGCGAGTTGGTTGATTGGCCCGCTCGGTCCATGATTGCCTGGCAGCCAGCGTGGATAGAGCAGTGTGATCGGTCCGGCGCCGGACACCGGCACCACTTCGTGCACCGAAAAGATGCCCTGCGCCGTGTTGGTGGCGTCGACGTCGATGGTGATCGGCCCGGCGGGGTAAGGAATATCTCGCGGCGCTGGGATCGCCGGCGGTAGTGGTGCGATCTGTTGAGCATAAGAAGCGCCCGCGAATGCCAACGCGGCAGCCGCCGCCGCGAGCCAACCCAGCCGTTTCGTCATACCGATCCCCTAAATCGTCGCCCGCATTCTTGACGGCGCGCCTGCGTCGTCAACGAAACGTGCGCTGGTGAGGGAATTTGCCGCTGGGCGTTTGCGGCGAATGGCAAGTTTGGCTTAGATAACGGCAATCGGTTCCTCATTCGCGAGGATCAAAAGGGAACGCGGTGCGAATCCGCGGCTGCGCCCGCAGCTGTAAGCGGCGAGCTGACATCACAGCCACTGCGCATGCGACGCGCGGGAAGGCGATGAAGGCAACGACCCGCGAAGCCAGAAGACCTGCCGATCGCGACCTTGGCTCGGGATGGAGCCATCGGAGGTGTATGTGCGGAGTTTCGCGTGCGCTCTTGCGCTTGTGCTGACGCTGGTTTTTCCAGCGATGGGAGAGCCGCGCCGAGTCGTTAGCCTCGACTATTGCGCCGATCAATTCGTGCTTGGTCTTGCTGATCGCGATCAGATCGCTGCTGTGTCGCACGGCGCTGCGCGTGATGATTCATATTATCGCGATCGCGCCTATGGCCTGCGTCAGGTGCGGCCGACGCTGGAGGAAACGCTCGCGCTGTATCCCGATCTCATCGTCCGCACATGGGGTGGGCCGTGGGACGCCAGCGCTGCGTACGGCCGCTTCCACGTGCCCGTACTGCAGCTCGGCGACGCGGCCGACTTCGCACAGGCACGGGCACAGCTTCTGCAAGCGGCGCATGCATTGGGTCACGATGATCGCGGCGCAGCGCTGGCGCGTGATCTCGACGTTCGCCTTGCGCGGCTGCAAACAAGTGCTCCGGCCAACGCGCCGGCCATTATGTATCTTTCCGCCGGCGGCGCCACGCCTGGCCCTGGAGTGTTGATGGACGCGGTCATCCGCGCCGCTGGTGGGCGCAACATCGCGGCCGCGCCCAGCTGGAACGTGCTGCCGCTCGAGCGCCTCGCGCAAACGCCGCCTGCGTTTGTCGTCACGGCATTCTTCGACACTGGCCGCACTCAAATGAATGCGTGGTCTCCCTCGCGCCATCCAGCGTTTCGCGCCGCGCTTTCGCGCACGCACATCGTCGCGCTGCCCGCCGCCGCCGTGTCGTGCGAAGCCTGGACCGCGATCGACGCCGCTGAAGTCATTGCCGCGGCGCTGCGCGCGTCATGAACAGCGCCGCGCGTCTCTCGCTCGCGCTCGTCGCCATCAGCGCGCTCGCGCTGTTCGCGGCGCTTTATCTGGGGCCCGTACCGCTCACGCATCCGTTCGCAGGCGACGCGGAGACAAACACCATCGTTTGGCAAATCCGTTTCCCGCGCGCGCTCACCGCGTGGCTTGTCGGCGCGGCGCTTGGTTTTTCCGGCGCTGCGCTGCAAGGTCTGCTCCGCAATCCGCTCGCTGACTCAGGCGTGCTTGGTCTTTCCGGTTTCGCCGCGCTTGGCGCGGTCATCGCGTTTGCCTTCGGCTTCGCCGCGCTCGCGCCGGTGGCCGCGCTCATCTCTGCTTTGCTCGCCGCAGCGCTCGTCACCGCGCTCGGCTGGGCGAATAGGGGACCGGCGAGCCTCGTTCTGATCGGCGTAGGCCTATCGAGCGCCGCAGGCGGACTCATCGCACTCGCACTTAATCTCGCGCCCAATCCTGGTGCGCTGGCCGATCTCGTGAACTGGACACTCGGCTCGGTCGAAGGTCGTTCGCTCAACGATGTGGCGCTTGTCGGCGCATTCCTTATTACCGGCGCTGTGCTCATCTTGTTCGCCGCACGCGGCTTGCAGGCGCTGACGCTGGGCGAAGAGGCTGCCGCCGCTATCGGCGCCAATCTCTCGCGCACGCGCGCACTCGTCGTGCTCGGCGCCGCTGCGTGCACAGGCGGCGCGACGGCCGTCGCCGGCGTGATCGGCTTCGTCGGGATCGCTGCTCCGCATTTGGTGCGTGCCGCGTCGGGCCACGATCCCGCGCGCTTGCTTTTGCCGAGCGCGCTCGCGGGCGGCGCCATGCTCGTCTGCGCCGACATCGCCGTGCGCCTGTTGCCGACCGATACGGAGCTGAAGCTCGGCGTCGCCGCCGCGCTGATCGGCGGGCCGGCGTTTGCGGTCATCGCCGCACGCCTCGCGTCGCGGAGCGCTGAAGCATGAGCGCGCTTCTGTCACTGACGAACGCGAACGTCACACTCAATACGCGCGATGTTGTCGGCGAGATTTCGCTCGCCATCGCTTCGGGCGAGATCATTGGGCTGCTCGGCCCCAACGGCGCTGGCAAGACCTCGCTCATCCGTGCCGCACTCGGCCTCATTCCGCTCAGCGCCGGCCAGGCGCGCCTTGGCGCTGAAGATCCGCGCACGCTTTCGCCGCGCGATCGCGCGTTGCGCGCCGCCTATCTGCCACAGCGCCCCCAATCGATTTGGCCCATCAGTGTAGAGCATCTCGTCGCACTCGGGCGCTATGCCTACGGCGCTGCGCCGGATCGGCTCGCGCCCAAGGATCAAGCAGCCGTCGATGACGCGCTCAAAGCGTGCTCGCTTGAACCGCTGCGCGCACGCCGCATGGACGAAATCTCTGGCGGCGAAAAGGCCCGCGCCCATCTTGCGCGGGCGCTCGCACAGCACGCGCCGCTGCTGATCCTTGATGAACCCACGGCCGGGCTTGATCCGGCGCAGGCGCTCGCTGTTGCCGACATCATGCGCGGCCAGGCCGCCAACGGCGCTGTGCTCTTCTCCACGCATGACGTCACGCTCGCTGCACGCACCGCGCATCGCGTGCTGCTCCTGCGCGAAGGTCGCATCATCGCAGAGGGCGCGCCGGAATCGGCATTGACGCCGGAAGCGCTTGAAGCCGCCTACGGCCGGAAGGGCAGGCTCGATCGTGTTGGTGACGCTTTCACCGCGACCTTTCTCTAGAGCTTGAACACGCCGCTTTGAATGCGTCCGTATAAATCAGGCGTGATCGGTACGTAGCGCTGCTCGGTCGGATCGTCGAAGTAGAGCGCATGCTCAACTTTCGTTGGATCGAAGCCGTCGCGAACGAGATCGACCTTGCGATATTTGAACGTGCCCGTCGTTTCGATCGCTGGATCGATGCGTACAAAGATTGGCCGCGCATAACCTGGCAGTTCGCGATGCAAGAACGCACGTAAGCCTTGCAGATCGAAATCCACGCCCGGCGTGATCGCGACCATGCCGGCGCGGCCGTCGAGCGAGGCGATGGCGACACCATAAACATTGGCTTCCGCGACGGCCGGATAGCGAGCCACCGCTTCGGCGACTTCCGTTGTTGAGACGTTTTCGCCCTTCCAGCGGTAGGTGTCGCCAATGCGGTCGACGAAATAGAAGTAGCCGTCGGCATCTTGGCGCATCAGATCGCCGGTGCGAAACCACGCGTCGCCCTGAGCGAACGCGTTGCGCAGGATCTTCTTCTCGGACGCCGCCTTGTCGGCGTAGCCCGTGTAATTGCTGCGCGCATCGGCGCCGATGAGGCCCACGGCTTCGCCGACTTCCCCCGGCGTCGCCTCGATGCACAGCCCTTCCGGTCCGCGCACCGGCATTTCCGCTTCCACATCGAACTTTACTAATCTCACTGAGAACCGCCCGCGCAGATAGGGCGGCACGCGCCCGATCGCACCGGGTTGGCCGTCGAAGTTGAACATCGAGACGTTGCCTTCGGTCGAACCGTAGAATTCCAGGATGTCGGGGACGCCGAAGCGCGATTGAAATTCTGTCCACACTTCCGGCCGCATGCCGTTGCCGAATGCGAGTCTTAAATGATGCCGCCGCTCTTTCGGATTGGGTGGTTGATTGACGAGGTAGCGGCAGAGCTCGCCGATATAGACGAAGATCGTGCAATCGTGTTCGACGATATCGTCCCAGAAGTGCGACGCGGAAAACTTGCGCCGTAACACCAGGGTGCCGCCGTTCAGCAACGCAGAACCAACGCCGCAGAGACCGCCGGTCGAGTGATAGAGCGGCAGGGCGCAATACACCTTGTCTTCGGCATTGGCGTTCGTCGCCGCCGCGAAAGCGCGCATGTAAAGCTGCGCGCGCATGTGTGTGATACGCGCCGCCTTCGGCATGCCAGTTGTGCCCGAAGTGTAGATGTAGAGTGCAACCTCCTTCGCCGTCAGCCCGGCGCGCTTGGTTCGACTCGGCCTTTCTGGCGCAATGCGCGGCGATTTGAGATAGAGCGTCTTGCAATTCTCCGGTAACGCACTGCTTGCATCGATCAGCCAATAGGTCAGCGGGCGCGCGAGCCCGGCGCGGATCGTGCCAATCGCCGGCAGGCAGCCCTCATCGGTGATGACGTGGCTCGCGCCCGAAATGGACAAGCAATGCGCGAGCGCTGCGCCCGTGAGATTGTTGTTAATCAGCGCAGTGGCGACGCCAATTTTCGCGAGCCCCATCCATGCTGGCACATATTCGGTGCGATTGGGTAGGAGCAGCGCGACTGTGTCGCCGGAGCCCAGTCCTTGCGCGTCGCCCCATGTCGCGAAGCGATTAGCGAGGCCGTCGAGATCGCGATAGGTGAGGCGATCGTTTTCGAAGACGAGCGCCGTATGATCGGCGAACTTGTCGACGGCTTCTTCGAAATCGTCGCAAACCAGAATCGGCGAATCCGGCGCGATCTTCCGCACGCGCCAAAGCGTCCGGAAGAGCCCGCGAACAAACTTGATCTCGCGCGCCAGCCGCGCCAACGGATTCATCAGCCGCTCCAGCGCTCAATCTAGGAAGCTTCGCGGTCGAGTAAAACGGGGACGCAGCGTCACATCAGTTTGCGAAGACGTTCTCAACAGCATCGAGCAATGCGCGTTCGTCGAACGGCTTGCGCAACAACGCCGGGCGCGCCGCTGACGCCTCCAGCGCAGCAGCATCCGCATAGCCGGAGACGATCAGCACTTTAAGACCGTCGACTTGCGCTCGCGCGCGTTCCGCCAATTCGAGACCGGTCATCCCAGGCATGGAATAGTCGGTGAGCAGCAGCGCTGGCGGATCGGAGTTGAGCAGGCGCAGCGCTGCGCCCGGATCTTCCGCTTCAGTCGCCGAGTAGCCCGCTTCGCGAAGCGTTTCGGCCATGAATTTTAACACGCCGGGTTCATCGTCGACGACGAGCACACGTTGGCCGCTCGCAGTTTTCGCCAGCGGCTCAGTTGATCTCTCTTCTTCCGCGGCGGTTTCTCGCGGCGCTTCGGTCCGCGGCAGGATCATGCGGATGATCGCGCCCCGGCCTGGCGTGGAATCAATCTCGACCGAGCCACCCGACTGCCTTGCGGCGCCGAACACTTGCGCGAGACCAAGCCCAGTGCCTTTGCCGGCAGGCTTGGTCGTGAAGAACGGTTCGAAGGCGCGATCGGAAATGTCCTTCGGCATGCCCATGCCGCTATCGGCGACCGCAAGCTCAATGAAATTCGGATGCGTATGTGAATCACGGACACTGACTTCGATGCGGCCGCCGTCGGGCATCGCGTCGCGCGCATTGATGACAAGATTGAGGATCGCGAGTTCGAGCTGATTGGCGTCGCTCATGACCCATCGGGCAGTAGGGTCGAGATCGAATTCGAGCTTGGTTTGCGGATCGATAGAGCGGCGCAGCAATTCCTCCATGCCCGGCACGAGCGTGTGTAGATCGACGGGGCCGAGTTCCATGGCTTTGCCGCGCGAGAAAGCGAGCAATTGCTTGGTGAGGCGATCGCCGCGCTGCGCTGCATCGAGCATATGCTCGGCGATTTCGCGTTGTTTGGGATCCTCGATGCGGCGCAGAAGCATGTTCAAACCGCCGATCATCACCGTGAGGAGATTGTTGAAATCGTGCGCCACACCGCCGGTGAGCTGACCGATGGCTTCGAGCTTCTGCGTTTGCGCGAGTTGTTCTTCGGCGCGGCGGCGCTCGACGATGTCGTGGAGAGCCCAGAAGATGAGCCCGCCAGCGATGGCGAACGCCACCATTGCGCCGATGCCGATCGCCACATAGGCCAACACCCGCGGCCGATCGAGCATAGCAGCCGCGATCGCAACATGGGTGGACCAACCGGTCGCTGGCGAGACCACAAAAGCGGTTTTGCTTTGGAAGCCCTCATAGGTGATCGAATCGTAGATGCCGGAGTTTTGCCGGCTTGCGATCGCGCGCCGCAGATACTCGGTGCCCGGGGTGCCGACACGGATATCGGAATTGATGCTCCGCGCCACGAAAGTCCCATCGCCATCGGTGATTGCTGAAACGTTTCCCTCTGGCGTGTGCTGAACCAGCAGCGTCTGAAAAATCTGCGGATCGAGCGCAACCGTCAGCAGATAACGAGGCCGGCCCGCTTCGAACATCGGCATATGGATGTAGGCGCATGGACAACGGGGACCGTCGCGGGCGACGTCGCCGACTAAAGAATTGGCGTTGGTCGGACGAATGGCGGCGAAGGCGGGATTGAGCGGCGCAGAAGCGAAGGGCCGATCGAGACTGAACACTTCGCGATGCTGAGCGAGGTCGGAGACGATGATGTTCCGCCAGCTCGGATTGAGCGCCGACACTTCGCGTGCTCGCGCGTAGGCCGCGGGCCAATCGTGATGCGCAAATGCCGGCGCCGTGGCGAGCACGCGCATTGCTGCGAAATTGCCCGCGAGCGTCGCATCGGTGAGTTCCTGAACCTGAGTAGCGCGGTTCAAAGTCTGGCGCTCGATGTCCTCGCGCTCGCGATTGAGCGTAAAGACAAGCTGCAGCACCACGAGCACGACCACCGGCAAAGCCAGCGCCGCGCCCAACAAAAAATATGGCCTCTGTGTGAATCTCGCCGGCAAAAAGTCCCTCGCGCGGAGGGAACTTTAGGCTGGTGGCAGCCCGCGCCGCAACGGGAACACTAAGGTCATAGTGGGGCGGTCATAGTGGGGCGATTACGGCGCAGACAGGCAAAGCGGCGATCAGGACCGAAATGACGATGGCTAACGTTTGCATGGTTTCCCTCCATTCAGGAAAACAAGCGTTAGCGGCCGCGCTTTGCCGTGATATTTCTCCTTTGTTGCGGGCTTGAGGTGATTTCGCGGCGCGTCGGGACGAAGTGAGCGCAGGCTGCGACAAGCTGCATTAGCGGCATGCGATGAGCGTGCGGGCGATCGCGTCGCTCCAGGGAAACACCGTGATCTGGCCGCCGGCATCGACCGCGAAGCGATCGACGGGCGCGCCGAGCATGGAGATGAGCGGCGTCTTCTCCGGTGCGCCGCTCGCGATGTCGGCGACGATCGACGGCAGGCCTTCATTGTGGCTGCGCGCGGCAAGTTCGAGTGTCTGTGTCGGCGTGATGAGGCGCAATGTCGTCGTCTGATCGGGCGCCAGTTCGTGATCGGACGTGAGCGTGAGCGCGTGCGAACGCGTGTTGCATTCGATCGAAAACTGCACTTCCGATTCTGGCGCGCCGAAGCCGGCGGAGACGACGCGCTCGTGCGTGCCCTCGACCCACGCGCCGTCAGCCGGCGTGTGCTGCAATGCCAATGCGTCTGCGTTTGCAGCACTTGGCGGCGATTGCGGCGCCGGCGCTTGCGTTGCGGGCGGAGATGGAGCGGGCGCGAGGGGATCGCACGCGGCGAGGAACAGGAGGGCGGCGAACATTGTGCGCATGCATTTCTCCTAGCATCGCTTCGGTCACGACGAAGCGCCTTCCGCGACGCGCTCGCGAAAAAGAGGGTCCCCAAAGAGGACCAAGGGGACGCGGAATTGCCGCGTCAAAGAAAGTGCGCCGTTGGCTCGGCGCGTATTGGCGCGATAAATCCGCGTCCCCGTGATCGTTTGAGCGCCAGGACGGGGAAGGGCGGTTCTGACGCCATCTTCCATCGCTCCCCGGCGGCGTGCGGCGGCGTGGGCGTGTTCAGACGCTTCGCCTGCCGTCTCGCCCCGCGGTTTGCGCCTTACGCTGCTCTCCCGCGGGCTTCGGTGTTTCTCTGTCGCCTTCTTGCGAAGGATGCAGCACTAAGTTTCGGGACGTCCCCCTCCGCTCCACGCCGCTCTTCCCGGTAGTGGGAAGATATTCAGACAGCACCTCCACGCTCGATCACTCCGCCTCGCATCGGCTGAACAGTTGGATCCGACTGGCCCTCATCGCGAAACGGTGATGCGAGTGTAAGCGCGCGCGCAACCCGGTCGGATTGGTTTTGGCGCTTTCGTTGATGCGATTGGGCTTTTTGGAAAATTCTGTTGGATACGGGGCGCGCCAATCCCCTAATTTTTGGACATGTGCGTTCACCTTCTCCCCTTGTGGGAGAACGTGGCGCGAAGCGCCGGATGAGGGGTGAAGCGCCGACCTTCGAACAAGGCGCCGATACCCCTCACCAGCGTTTGCTCACGCAAACGCTGTCCTCTCCCACAAGGGGAGAGGACCCGAGATTCGTCAGCGGCAATTCGCGCGCTTCATTTTCGTTCTTCAACACGAACGTTTCTAGTTCGCAGCCACGTCCTCACGAAACGCCCCGGCATATTCGATGAACCAACGGCCGCGCGGATTCATCAGCGCGACGAAGGCGCGCGCGCTGGTCTCGGCGATGTCTTGCGATGGGAAATCGTCGGGACCGACATGGACGCCGGGAAACCAGTGCCCGACGCGGTCCAAGTGCAGCACCGTGTAGACGCGATAATAATTGCGCCAGCGTTGCGCGGGCGGCGAGCGCGGGGCGGTCTTGGGCTCAAGCGCGAGCATGTGGGTTAGGTGTGGGGGCGAGGGGGTGTGGTCAAGGCGGAGTTCCCGCGTGTGCCGTGCATACTTCCCCCTCCCTAGAGGGGAGGGGGATCGAGGGGGAGGGTGAAACACGCGTGCAAACATTTGCGCTTGTGGCTTCACCTCCACCCCCGGCCCCTCCTCCCTCTAGGAGGAGGGGAGTCGCCCGCGATCGCTACCCACACCCCGCCAACGCACGCGCAATACTCTGATCCCAAGGCAGCACGACGGTGTCGCCGGCGCCGACAATGGCGAAGCGTTGTTGTTGCGCTGTAAGCGCGGCGAGCAGCGCGCCGTGTTGCGGCGCATTGGCGGCGATCTCGGCGCTGATGCCGGGCAGACCTTCATTGTGGCTGCGCGCTGGGATTTCGAGCGATTGCGTTGCGGTGATGAGCGTGAGCGTCGTGTCCTGATCGGGCGTGAGCTCGCCGTTATAGTGCAGGCTGATGCGGCGGTCGCCCTCGGTGCAGACGATCGACAGGATGCCCTCGGATTCCGGCGGGCCGAAATTGGCGGAGATGACGCCCTCATCGCCATTGAAGAACCATTGGCCTTCAGCCGGCGTCGCGGAAAGCGCCGCTGCATTGGGGGCTTGTGTTGACGTGGCTTGCGCTGCGGGGGTTTCGGTTTTGCCCGCGTTGCTGTTTTGCGGCGCGGGCGAGCACGCGGCGAGGAGGAGAAGCACGATTAGGGAAAAGCGCATCCGCATGGCGCGACTGTACCGCCGCACAGGCGCTGTCGCCAAAATTTGCGCTCCCTCAATTGGGTTTTCCGCATCGTCGGACGTCGGTCAATTATCCGTATACGGATAATTGTACCGTTGCCACTGATACAATCAAAAGATGTACTCGCGCTGGCACCTGCATAGCTCGATTGCCAATTCGGCAGAATCGGATGATTATGTACGCTGACGTTCTGTATTTGGACCCTACATGTGCTATGCGTGACGATCACGATTACTCAATCCTAGGTCACAGCCGGGCTTTGGTCGGGCGCTACCTCGGAGCTGTCGCCGCCGCGATTTCAGCCGGATCGGTGCTTCTGGCGGGCCTTGGAATAGAGTTCGCCAAGATCAACGGATTCGGCGAATTTTTTCCGCCTATAGTCGTGTGGCCGGTCACGGCAGGCGCAGTCTGGATTGGACTGCATTGGCTCTTCGCAAATCATGCGTGGAAGTGGCCTGGAATTGCGGCGGCGATAAACGTGCCGGACCTCAGCGGCAGTTGGCGAGTGACCGGCAAGACTCTCGATGAGAATAAGGACACGACGTACGAGTGGTCCGGCGTGGTCACGATCACTCAAACTTGGGAAAAACTGAAGGTTCGCCTTCGGACCTCACAATCCTCTTCTTTCAGTATCTCCGCGGCGCTCGTTCGTGAGCCCGGCGCGGGTTTTCGCCTGACATACCCCTACCTGAATGAGCCGGGAGCGGAGCAACCGGAGCTCAGCATGCATGTCGGCTTCGCGGATTTGTTGTTCGCACCAAATCTGTCTTCGGCTGAAGGCGACTATTTCAACAACAAGGGCAGAACCACTCAAGGCGTAATGCGCCTTGATCGTTTGGAGAAAAACGATGTCGCGTGACTACAGTCAGCGCTTAAAGAATCTCAAAGCGCGTCGTCAGGGCTTGGACTCACCCGCCGAGATGTTCGCCGAGAGTGTGTTCGAGCGTGTCCAGAAATCTGAGTCGTACGAAAAACGCGATTCCCGTGGCGCGGTTCGCTACGCGCTGGGTGCGATGCAGCAGGTCGATCCGACATACACTCGAGTAGGTCTCGAAGAGGCGTCGAGGGTCGGCAAATCGCTTGCATCGGCCCTTGCACGCGAAGGCATCTCGATTGAGCTCGAGCTGCAAGGATCCGTGCCGCTGAACGTGCACACCCGCGGCGGAAGTGACGTTGACCTGCTTACGCTCGATATTGGGTTTTTTACAAGTGACGCGTCTGGTCCACTCGCGGCGACATACCAGACTTTGCCCGGAAACGCGTTCGACGACATGAAGCGGTTACGTTCACGCTCTGAGGTCTTGCTGACTGCAAGTTTTCCAGCGGCCAAGGTAGATACAACCGGCGCGAAGGCCATCAAACTTGAAGGTGGCTCACTTAAGCGCAAGATCGATGTTGTCCCTTCGCACTGGTACAACACAGCCGCCTATCAGCGTTCGTATGCAAAGCATGACCGTGGCGTAAGGGTGTGGGACAAGAAGAAGGGGGCAACCATCGCGAACATGCCGTTTATGCACATCAAGCAGATCACTGATCGCTGCGGCGTTTATCAAGGCGGACTCCGCAAAGCGATCCGCCTAGCGAAAAACATCAAACAGGATGCAGCGCTTGAGGGCAGGGCCGTCAATCTCTCAAGTTACGATATCGCGGCGCTGTTTTGGAATGCCGATGCCTCGTTTCTAAACAAGCCTACGTGGCAAGAGCTCGCGCTGCTGGACGCCGCTCAAGCATACATCGCTTCTCTTGTTGCGAATCCTAGTCAGGCTCAGTTGCTTTGGACGCCAGACGGGACGCGGCGTGTTTTGGATTCTTCCGAAAAACTTGGGTCACTTGCCGCTCTTAGCCGCGAGATCACGCGCTTATGCGATGATGTCGCTGAAGATCTTGGAGCGGCTGCTAATGCGCTGAATCCAGGTGATCGAGTGTTGCTCCGCAAAGCTCTTCAGGAAGCTTACATCGCGGCGTGATTAGCGAGGCAGGTAATGTCCGGTCAGTACTACATTCAGAACGACTACATCTACGGTCCAACTGATAGCGGTCGCTTCTATATTCAGAACGGATACATCTACGGGCCACGTCATAGCGGCCGGTATTACATCCAGAACGGCTACATCTATGGCCCGAAGGACGGGGGCAAGTTCTACATTCAAGACGGTTACATCTACGGCCCGGGGCTTCCGCCGTTCCTACGCGAAGAAGACTAGTCGATCGGTTCGCGTTTTTCGCCGGTTGGGCTCACGTAGATTTCGCCGCCAACTTTTTTAAACGCCGCGCTCATCTCCGCCATGCCCGATTCCTGCGCTTCTTTCGCTTTCGCATAGTCGCGCACGTCTTGCGTGATCTTCATCGAACAGAACTTCGGCCCGCACATGGAGCAGAAGTGCGCGGTTTTGTGTGCGTCTTTCGGCAGCGTGGCGTCGTGGAAATCGCGCGCCGTGTCGGGGTCGAGGCCTAAGTTGAATTGGTCTTCCCAGCGGAATTCGAAGCGAGCGCGGGAGAGCGCGTCGTCGCGCGTCCGCGCGTAGGGATGTCCCTTGGCGAGGTCGGCGGCGTGGGCGGCGAGCTTGTAGGTGATGACGCCGGTTTTGACGTCGTCACGGTCGGGGAGGCCGAGGTGCTCTTTCGGCGTGACGTAGCAGAGCATCGCGGTGCCGAACCAGCCGATCATCGCAGCGCCAATGGCTGAGGTGATGTGGTCGTAGCCGGGGGCGATGTCGGTGGTGAGCGGGCCGAGCGTGTAGAAGGGCGCCTCGCCGCAGACTTCGAGCTGCTTGTCCATGTTCTCTTTGATCTTGTGCATCGGCACGTGGCCGGGACCTTCGATCATGGTCTGCACGCCGTGCGCCCAGGCGATTTTGGTGAGCTCGCCGAGGGTTTCGAGTTCAGCGAATTGCGCGGCGTCGTTGGCGTCGGCGATTGATCCCGGGCGCAGGCCGTCGCCGAGCGAGAAGGAGACGTCGTAGGCGCGCATGATTTCGCAGATTTCGGCGAAGTGCGTGTAGAGGAAGCTCTCTTTGTGGTGGGAGAGGCACCACTTGGCCATGATCGAGCCGCCGCGCGAGACGATGCCGGTGACGCGCTTGGCGGTGAGATGGATGAACGCGAGGCGCACGCCGGCGTGCACAGTGAAATAGTCGACGCCTTGTTCGGCCTGCTCGATCAGCGTGTCGCGATAGACTTCCCAGCTGAGGTCTTCGGCGACGCCGCCGACCTTTTCGAGCGCTTGATAGATCGGCACGGTGCCGATGGGGACGGGCGCATTGCGGATGATCCAGTCGCGGATGTTGTGAATGTTGCGCCCTGTGGAGAGGTCCATCACCGTGTCGGCGCCGTGGCGGATGGCCCAGACCATCTTGTCGACTTCCTCGGCCATGGAGGATGTGACGGCGCTGTTGCCGATATTGGCGTTGATTTTCACGAGGAAGTTGCGGCCGATGATCATCGGCTCGAGCTCGGCGTGATTGATGTTGGCCGGGATGATGGCGCGGCCGCGGGCGATTTCTTGGCGCACGAATTCCGGCGTGACAAAGTCGGGGATGGCGGCGCCGAAGGATTCTCCGTCGCTGGAAATGAGTGACACACACTCTTTTTCGTTCGGGCTCGATTGAGCGGCAGCGTTCGAAAAAGAGTGTGTGTCACTCATTTCGCTGCGGCGCATGTTCTCGCGGATGGCGACGTATTCCATCTCCGGCGTGATGATGCCGCGGCGGGCGTATTCGAGCTGCGTGACGGTGGCGCCCGCCTTGGCGCGGAGAATGCGCGGCTGCTTCGGGAACGGCGGCGTGAGCTTTTCGGCGCTGACGTTGCCGTTGTCTTCATCCTTCACCGCGCGGCCTGCAATCTCCTCGACATCGCCGCGGGCTTTCACCCAATCCGCGCGCGGGCGGGCGAGGCCTTGCTCAATGTCGATCGTCTCGTTCGCATCGGTGTAGGGGCCCGACGGATCGTAGATGGTCAGCGGCGGTTCATTAGCCGTCGGGTGCAGCGTCACTTCGCGGAATGGCACGCGCAGAAAGAGTGACACACACTCTTTTTCCGCTGAGTTCGAAGGATCGGGCGCGGCCGAAAAAGAGTGTGTGTCACTCTTTTTACTCTTTTTCTCCACGTACACTTTGCGCGAGCCCACGAGAGGTCCGGTGGTGATCATGGGCGTGAACGCGTTGGAGTTTTCGGGCTTGTTCATGGACTTAAGCTTTCTTCGAGAACCAGCCGACGAAGCTGAGGTAAGCGCCGATCAAGACGGCGATGGTTGCGGGAATAAAGACGAGGCCGCTTAGGTGAACGAGATCGGCGGCGAGCGTGGAGACGAAGCCGGGCGCCACCAGCAACAACGCGCCGCGGAACGCGGTCGCGAGAGCGAAGACGCTGATGATGATGGCCGCCAGGCTCGACCAATGATGGTGCGCGGCGAACATCGCGCAGCCGAGGCCGAGCGTGAAGGCGCCGATCACGAACACGAAAATGGAGTCGTGGAAGAAGGCGGGAACGAGCAGCAGCATGTCGCTAGCTTTCATCGCGACGCTGGCGCCGAAAACGATCAGGAACGGTCCGAGTGCTTTGGCGAAACCGCGCGTCATTGCTGTTTTTTGGGCCGCTTCTTGTTCGCTCATGTGAATTGCTCCGGCTTGATGTCGATCCACATCGCTTCGGCGCGCGCGAGCACGGCGCCGGCGGCGTCGTAGATGGCGGTGGCGGCGCGATGCTTGCGCGCGGAGGAGGAGAGCGGCCAGGCGGCGACCACAAGCGGCTGATCCGCTTTGGGTCGTGTTGTTATTTCCGCGGTGAGCCGGCCGAGCACGGAGCGCGTCGCGCCCGCATGCGGCAGCGCCCAATAGGAGGGGCAATCAAGCGCAGCCCACATGAAGAGATTGCCGACGCGGCCGTCGCCATCCGCGAATGCTTCGCCGGGCGTCCACGTGCAGGCGACGATGTTGTCGCCGACCGGGCCGGGAAAGAGGCGCAAGCCATCGCCCGCTTTGCGCGACGTGCCGCACACGAAGCAGGAATGAAACAGATGGTCCTTGAAGCCGAGATAGTTGCGAGAGGCGCGCTCGGCGGCGTCGACGCCGGGTGATGTGGGCGGAATGATTGTAGGCTGCGACGCGTGCGCCTCGGCGACGACCTGATCGCCGTGCATAAGCCGCACAGCGTCGCCATCGCGCACAACGTCGAGCGGCGTTTCCAGAGGCGGCGGCATGCGCAGCGTCGATTCAGCCGGGCCGTCGATAAATTGCCCGACCAAGCCACAGACATAGCCGCCATTGCCGGAATTCGGCGGGCCGTGAAATTGCTTCGCGATGCGGACAGTTTCAGCCAACGCGTCTCTCCCTACGCCGGTGTGAACCGGATCAGGTTCGGCGGGTCAGGGCGTCAGCCCAATCTCAGCCGCTTAGGCGCGGCCCCCCGGAGAACGAGCCGGAACGTAGGCTTAACGCTTGCGCCGTCAAGCGGCGTTGCGTGCGCGCCAGCGCGCACTCATATCTAGCGCGCAGAGGAGAGTGGACCATGGGCTTGCTGGATGGATTGATCGGCGGCGCGGTGGGCGCGGGCCTCGCGGTCGCGGCGTCGCGGATCATCGAACAGCACGGCGGCGTGCAGGGCGTGATCAATCAGATGCAGACGCATGGTCTCGGCGACACCGTGCGCTCCTGGGTATCCACCGGCCCGAACGCGCCGATCTCTGCGGATCAGATCCATCAAGTGTTCGGTTCGGGCACGATTGAAGAGATCGCCCAGCGCGTCGGCATGAACCCGCAGCAGCTCACGCAGCAATTGGCGCAATTCTTTCCGCAGGCCGTCGATCACCTGACGCCGAACGGGCAAGTGCCGCCGGCAAATCCCGCGAGCTAGCTCTTTGCCGCATCCAGCGGAGGCGATTGCTCCATCATCGCCAGTTTGAGCGACGGCACCGGTGTTTCGACATGGGCGTCGTCGAGCGCAATCTTTAGCCGACGCAGATATTCGCGGCCGACGCGCCATTGCTTGCCGGGCGCGGTTTTGATGCGGGCCTTGAGCGCAATGCCGGCGTCGGAGAGTTTATCGACGCCCGCGATTTCGACGGCGTCGATGCCGTACGCCTTGAAGTCGGGATCGTGGCGGATGTCTTCACCCGTGTGGCGCATCAGATCGAGCGCTTTGCCGATATCGGAAGAACGCGAGATCACAAGCTCGATCACGTAGTACGAAAAGCTTCGCGTTTGATTGTGAATGACCTGCGCTTCGCTGTAGGGGAAGATGTGCAGCGTGCCGTCAAAGTCGCGCAGCTTGATCGTGCGCAGCGACATTTCCTCGACCACGCCGCCGAAATTGCCGATCTTCACATTATCGCCGATCGAGACCGCGTCCTCGAGAATGAGGAAGATGCCGGTAAAGAAGTCTTTCACGACGGTTTGCGCGCCGAAGCCGACCGCAATGCCGACAATGCCGGCGCCGGCAAGAAGCGGCCCGATCTCGACGCCGATCTGCGACAGCGTCGTCATCGTGGCCAGCACGACCAGCGCCGTGTTGCAGACGCCAACAAGAACGGGCGCGAGCGTGCGGAGCTGAGACGCGCGGCGCACCGTGCTTGCGCGTGCGGCGACGCGGCTGAACAGGCCAGTTATGGTGATGTCGACGATTTCAATCGCCGCGATCGCAATGGCGACAATGAGCGCGATGCGCGCGCTCGTGATCATGATGCGCCCGATGACGCCTTCGGTGAAACCAGTGAGATCGAGACCCCAAACACGCAAGATGATGACCACGCCGACTGCGAAGACGACGAGGCGTGTCACAAATAGAGTCAGTCGGCCGATGCGTTTGCGCTGCTCCTTGTTGGTGGCGGCGGCTTCGGGGGCGACGCGTTCGCCAATGGATTTGAAGACAAGGTGCAGGCCCCAGATGATCAGCATCGCCCCGAAAATGACGAGCACGCTTAGCCCGCCGCGAAGCGCCGCCTGCATCGGGTCGAGCGCGAAGACGCCAGCGACGAAGGATTGCAGCTCCGCGAGCAGCGAGGGATGCGCGGGGGCGGGTGTCTGAGCGAGGATCACGGAACCTTCCATTGGGTGATTGTCGACTCTACTTAGGGGCAGGTCCATAGAGCAGGCGGCCGCAGGAGACGAACATGCAAGCCAAGCGCAAACTGGGACGCACCGATATCGCCATCACGCCGCTGATGCTGGGTGGCAATGTATTTGGCTGGACGGCGGATGAAGCCGCGTCGTTTGCGGTGCTGGATGCGTTCGTCGATGCGGGCGGCGATGCGATCGACACGGCGGACGTGTATTCAGCGTGGGTTCCAGGTCATCAGGGCGGCGAAAGCGAAAGCGTCATCGGTCGTTGGCTGAAGGCGAGCGGCAAGCGCAACAGGGTGGTGATCGGCACCAAGGTGGGCATGTGGCCGAAGCAACTCGGCATTAAACGCGAGAATATTCTGGAAGCGTGCGATGGATCCTTGAAGCGCTTGGGCGTGGAGGCGATCGATCTCTATTGGCTGCATCGCGACGACGAAGCGACGCACGCGGAGGAATATATCGCTGCGCTCGATTCACTGGTGACGGCAGGGAAAGTGCGCGCGATCGGCGCATCGAACTTCAAAGCGCCGCGCTTTGCCGAAGGGCTGAAGGAGAGCGACCAAAGCGGCAAAGTGCGATTCAGCGCGCAGCAACCGGAATACCATTTGCTGAATCGCGAGATCGAAGTGGAACTGATGCCGCTTTGCGTGAAAGAGCAGGTGTCGCTGTTGCCGTATTATGGTCTCGCGAGCGGGTATCTCACCGGCAAGTATCGAAGCGAAGCGGACAAAGCGAAAAGCCCGCGCGGCGCGCGCATGGACAAATACATGCAAGGCAAGGGTCCCGCGGTGTTGTCCGCACTTGACGCTGTCGGGGCGCGTCACGACGCGACGCCGGCGCAAGTCGCGCTCGCGTGGATCATGACCAAACCAGCGATCGCCGCACCGATTGCCAGCGCGACTAACGTCGATCAGCTGCAGGAGCTGATGGGCGCGCTGCGGGTGAAGCTTGGCGCCGACGATGTGGCGGCGCTGGATAAAGCGAGCGGCTGAGTTCTTCCCAGGATCGCGGACGGCCCGTCCGCATTTTCGTCAATACCGAACAAACTGCGGGCCGGAGGCCCGCGGTCCCAGGAACGCAAATTCATTCGCAGCGGCGCGCATCCAGCGGCTCATTTCATTGCATCCCAAGACCAGAGCGGGCTTTACGGCCCGAGGTTTATCGATTATCGATAATACCGTATGGTCGGGGGTCAATCTTGAGCCTGGCTCTGTCCACGCTCCTGTTCGAGTGGCGCCGTTACATGGCGGCGATCGTCGCGTTGGCGTCCGCCGGCGTCCTCGTGCTCGGCATGTCGGGGCTCTTTGTCGGATTGATCAGTGGCTACACGGCGACGATCGACCGTTCGCGCGCCGACATCATGGTGCTGCCGCCGAACGCGAAGTCGCTCAACAATGCAGGCGGTCTGCCGCAGCGCATCCTGCCCCTCGTTTACATGAATTCGCAGGTCACCGAGGTGCGCGATCTCGATGGCGATGACGGCCGCTTCTACGGACCGGGCAAATCCGATCCGGAATATGTGAGTGTCTCGATTATCGATCCGATTCCGGACGCGGTGACGCTGCCGACGGATTTCAACGAGACAACACGGCAAGCGCTCGCGGTGCCTTACAATATTGCGGTCGATCGCACGCTGTTGAAGCGGCTCGGCGTGCAGCTCGGCAGCGAAGCAACCTTCCGCGGCCACGTCGTGCGTGTCGCGGCAATCCTCGACGGCTATCCGGCGCTCGACAATCCAGTGATCGTGATGTCGCGCCAGACACTGCGCGAGATGGGACGCGCCAACACCACGCGGCTTGGCCCGCTGATGGTGCGTGTGCGCGATCCGGAGCAGGCGGAAACTGTGCGCGATCAGCTCAACGCCATCTCAAACAATCAGTACCGCGCCTGGACGCGCAGCGGTCTGCATGCTGCAACGCTCGACAGCTTCCTCAATGAAAGCATCATCGCGCTCTTCATGTGGGCGGCGACGGTGCTGGGCTTGCTGGTCGGCATCATGATCACCTGGCAGACCCTGCGCGGCGCCATTCTCGCCAACATCAAGGAACTTGCGAGCTTGCGCGCGCTCGGCGTCTCTATGGGCAGTTTGCGCTTTATCGTCATGGAGCTGTCGTTCTGGGTTGGCGTCGCCGGTCTCTTCGTCACCGCCGGCATCATGGCGCTGATCGCGGTGCTTGCCGGCTTCGGCGGCGTGCCGTTCGGCTTCATGCCGAGCTGGATCATCACCTGCGCGATCATGCTGATGATAATCGCGCTCGCGTCGGGCTTCTTCTCACTCGGCGTCCTCAAGAAAAGCCAACCGGCGGATTTGCTACGATGACAGCTGCAGCCATCTCCGCCCACGGCATCGAAAAGAGCTTCAAGACCGGCAAGGTGAAAACGCCAGTGCTGAAGGGCATCGACCTCAGCATAGCGCAGGGCGAGATCGCTCTGGTGATGGGGCCCTCGGGCTCTGGCAAGTCGACTTTGCTTGCGGCTATCTCCGGTTTGCTCAAACCCGACGATGGCGATGTCAATGCGCTCGGCGAAAACATTTGGGATCTGAAGAAGTCCAAGATCGATAAATTCCGACTCGACCATTGCGGCTTTATCTTCCAGGGCTTCAATCTGTTCGGCGCCTTGAATGCGCGTCAGCAAGTCGAGACCGTGCTGAAATACGCCGGCTTCCCGAAAGAAGAGCTCGGCAGCATCGCGGAAACAGCGCTCGGCGAAGTCGGGCTCACAAAACTATTGCGCAAGCGGCCGGACGAATTGTCCGGCGGCGAAAAGCAGCGCGTGGCGATCGCGAGGGCGCTGGCGAAGAACCCGAAGCTCATCTTCGCGGACGAGCCGACGTCGGCGCTCGACGGTGAGAACGGCGCCAATGTCATGGGGCTGTTGCGCCGCTCGGCGAAAAATCATGGCGCCAGCGTGTTGTGCGTGACGCACGACGTGCGTCTCGCCTCGTATGCCGACCGCATCATCACTATCGAAGACGGCCGCATCCTTTCGCAGAATGCAGACCCATCGTCTTTCAAGGGAATTCACTAGGGGCATCCAGCGATGCAACGGGCAATGATCATGAACAGCGCACTCAAAATCACGCTCCGCGCCACTCTGGCTTCTGCGTTGCTTGTCGGCGCAGCAGCAGGGCTTGCTTCGTGCGGCAACGCGCAAGGCAGCGAAGAGAAGCAACGCGCGGCGCATGCGGCGGCGGAAGCCAACTCGCCGTATGCGGCGATCGCGGCCGGGAAGGTGGACGTCGAAGGCGGTCTGGTCGACATCGCCGCGCGTCAGCCGGGCATCGTCCGCACTGTGATGGTGGAGGAGGGCGCCGAGGTCACGCGCGGACAGATCCTTGCGCAGCTCGACGACGAACAATCGCGCTTGGCGCGTGGGCAGGCGGGCGCAACGCTGCAACAGGCGCAGGCGCAACTTGCGGCTTACCAAACGGCGCTTGCCGCCGCCCAGCGCAATGAAGCGCGCACCGCGCAGCTGGCGGCGCAGAATTTCGTGTCGCCGCAAGCGGTCGAAAATGCGCGCGATGGCGTTCGCACAGCGCAATCACAGGTGGACGTGCAGACGGCTAACATCGCCGCGGCGCGTGCGGCGCTGGCGCAGGCGAGTTACACGGTCGAGCAGAGCATCGTTCGCGCACCGGAAGACGGCCGCATCGTCCGCCGCTACGCCAATCCAGGCATGGGCGCGTCGACGCTGAACGTGACGCCGATGTTCCAGCTGCAACCGCATGCCGCGCGAATCGTTCGCGCCGAATTGGAAGAGCGCTCGCTCAACGCCGTGCGCGTCGGCATGCGTGTGGAAATTGTGCCGGAAGCCGATCAGACGCGGACGTATCCGGGAACGGTGCTGCGCATTGCGCAAGTGTTCGGCGCACGCCGCTTGCAAAGCGACGATCCTGCGCAGCAAACGGATGAGCGGGTCGTGGAAGTCGTGGCAGACGCGGCGCAAGCGCCGGTGCTTGTTGGCCAGCGTGTGTTGGTGAAATTCCTGAAGCCGAATGCGCGTGGTGCGGCGCCGACGCCAGCGCCTGCAACCGCTTCAACGAACGCGCGGGGAGGCTAAGCGGCCTAGCCGCGTGCGCTGTCGATGAGCGCGTCAGCCTGCGCCATGGCGCTATGCTCGGCGCCGCGGACGCATTGGCTGCGCGTGGTGAGCGAAACGCCGGTGCTGGCTTCTTCAACTTCGCGGCACGCGTTGACAGATGCGTCAGTGATGCGGCGACGCAGTTCGCGCACGTCGCTGCGATAGCGCAAGTCGAGGTCTGCGGTTTCGACGGCGCGTGAGGTTCTGAACGTTTCGATGCGCGCGCCGGTGACGTCGCGACCGGTCACTTCACGTTCGACATAAGGCGCGGTGACGATGATCTCGTCATCATATGCGACTTTATCGTCATAGCTCTGCGCGAAGGATGGCGTGGCGATGAGCGCGAGCGCACTGGCAGCGGCGATCGCGAACGCGGAGAGTTGGGAACCCTTCATAGTTACTCCTCCAGAAAAGCATTGCCCTTCTGGCGAACGACACCTGCGCGTGATGGTTCCGGGAACTGCGGTGCGGCGTGCTAACCCTCGCGTTCCGGATACTTCTCGCCGTTGCGATGCACGTAGCCGCCGAGCTTGGGATCGTATTTCATGTCGATGTCAGGATAGGTGGTGACATCGTCGGTCGTGCGCGTGCCGATCTCGAGGAGCGTTGCGTCGGCGCCGGTGCGGTTGATGATGTGATGGCCGTTGGGGGTGTTCTTCGGAAAAGCCGCGCACTCACCCGGTTTCAAGACGGTCTCGCCATCATCGTCGATCAACACGACTTCGCCGGAGAGGACGTAGACGAATTCGTCCTCAAGATCATGCCAATGGCGCTGGCTCGACCATGCACCAGGTCGAAGCGTGAGCAGATTGACGCCGAAATCGCTCAAGCCGCCGGCGTCGCCCAATTGTTTGCGAATGCGCGCGGCGCACGGCTCATGAAACGGCGCGGGATAGCCGGAGCCGATGCGTTGCGGCGCGGCGGCGATGTTGATTTTCGTCATGCGCTTGCTCGGTTCTTCACGAGATCATCCACAACGCTTGGATCGGCAAGGGTGGAGGTATCGCCCAAATTGCCGAGATCGTTTTCCGCGATCTTGCGCAAGATTCGCCGCATGATCTTGCCGCTGCGGGTTTTCGGCAAGCCCGGCGCCCATTGGATGACGTCAGGAGACGCGGTGGGGCCGATCTCAGTGCGGACCATCTGGATCAATTCGCGCTTCAGCTCGTCGCTCTGCTCGATGCCTTGCTTTAGCGTCACGTAGCAATAGATGCCCTGGCCCTTGATGTCGTGCGGATAGCCGACGACAGCGGCTTCGGCGACCTTGGTATCCGCCACCAATGCGCTTTCGATTTCTGCGGTGCCAATGCGATGACCGCTGACATTGAGCACATCGTCGACGCGGCCGGTGATCCAATAATAGCCGTCTTCGTCGCGGCGGCAGCCGTCTCCGGTGAAGTACATGCCAGCATAGGTCGTAAAGTAAGTGTCGAAGAAACGCTGCGGATCGCCATAGACGCCGCGCATCTGTCCTGGCCATGAATCGAGCAGCACCAGATTGCCGCTGGCAGGGCCTTCGAGCAGCTTGCCGCTTTCGTCGACGAGGGCGGGCTTGATGCCGAAGAAGGGACGCGTGGCGGAGCCGGGCTTCATCGCCGTGGCGCCGGGAAGATTAGTAATGAGCGCGCCGCCGGTTTCGGTTTGCCACCACGTGTCGACGATCGGGCAACGCGAGTCGCCAACCGTGCGATAATACCAGAGCCACGCTTCCGGATTGATCGGTTCGCCGACGGTGCCGATGAGCCGAAGCGATGCACGCGACGTCTTTTTCACTGGCGCTTCGCCGTCGCGCATCAAAGCCCGGATAGCGGTGGGCGCGGTGTAGAAGATGTTGACCTTGTGTTTGTCGACAACTTCCCAGAAGCGCGAGGTGGTCGGGTAGTTCGGCACGCCTTCGAAGATGAGTGTCGTCGCGCCGTTCGCGAGCGGGCCGTAGACGATGTAGGTGTGGCCAGTGACCCAGCCGACGTCAGCGCTGCACCAGAAAATGTCGCCATCATGATAGTCGAATATGTATTGGTGCGTCATCGACGCGTAGACGAGATAGCCGCCCGTCGTGTGCATCACGCCTTTCGGTTTGCCGGTCGAGCCTGACGTGTAGAGGATGAACATCGGATCCTCCGCACCCATAGGTTCGGGCGGGCAATCCGCTGAGACGCTCGCAGACACGTCGCTGTAACGAACGTAACGCGCGTCGTTCGTGGGGATGACGCTGTCATTGCCCGTGTGGCTGACGACAAGCACGGTTTCGACGCCCTGCGTATGGGCAAGCGCTGTGACGACATTCTCCGTTAGCGGAATCTTCTTGCCGCCCCGCACGCCTTCATCCGCCGTGATGACGAGCTTCGATTGACAATCGTTGATGCGGTTGGAGAGGCTTTCCGGCGAGAAGCCGCCGAACACGACCGAATGGATGGCGCCAATGCGCGTGCAGGCGAGCATCGCGTACGCCGTTTCTGGAATCATTGGCATGTAGATGGTGACGCGGTCGCCTTTGCGGACGTCGCGCGCTTTTAGCACATTGGCGAAGCGACAGACCTCTTGGTGGAGTTGCTTGTAGGTGATCGTCCGCGATTGGCCGGGATCGTCGCCTTCCCAGATGATGGCGATTTGATCGCCGCGCTTTTCGAGATGGCGGTCGATGCAATTGGCCGAGACGTTGAGAACGCCGTCTTCGTACCAGCGGATATGGAAATCTTCGCGCTTGAAGCTTGTGTCCTTCACTTTTGTATAAGGCTTGATCCAATCGAGGCGTTGACCGTGTTTGCCCCAGAACGCTTCCGGGTCGGCCAGCGCCGAGGCGTGCATGGCGCGATAGCCGACATCGTCGACGTAAGCCTTCTTTGCCCACTCGGGCGGAACGGGAATGACGACGCTTTCAGACATGGGCTTCTCCAGCGCGAACAAAAGCACAGAGGATCGCGGCTCGAAAGCCGCTGCGCGCGCCAAGCTTGCTGAATCGTAGGGTTCGGCGGGGAAACCGCTGTTCCGCGCGCAACGTTGCTCGGGCGGCTACGGGCGTGGGCACCGGAGGAAATTCTCATGAAGCGCATACTCATTGTCTCGGCGGCGGCGTGTCTGCTGGCGGCTCCGATCGTCATGGCGCAAACGACGCCACCCGCCACGCCACCAGCTTCCTCCTCGACGACGCAGAGCACGACGGTGACGACGCCAGCGACGCCAGGCGCGCCGCCGTCAACGACAACGTCGCAAAGTACGACAAGCACGACGCCAACGCCTGGCGGCGGTTCACAAACAACCACGATGAGCAGCAGTACAACGACGACCTCGCCGGAAGGCTGCCGCACCCGGAAGGCGGCAGGCGAACCATGCGCCTGCCGTTCCGATCCGACCCGCATCGGCACATCGACCGCGGACGCGGCGAGCGGGCACAATATCTGCGTGCGAAGCTAGTTGAGAGATTTGCGAGTGGCTGCTTTGCGGCAGCCATTCGCATCAATGTGCGATCGACGCCGCACGCCGGAAAACGGTGCGGATGGTGAAGTTCGAAACGAGACGGCGAACACCGGGCAATTTCGACAACGTCTCTTGATGCACGCGCTCATAACGGTCGTCGTCGGCGATGACGATGCGCAGCAGATAATCGCTCTCGCCGGTCATGAGATGACAGTCCTGCACCTCGCGGCACTTAGCGACCGCGCGTTCGAATGCGGCCATGGCCTCACTGCGCTGATTGTCGAGCGTGACGGCGACGAAGATGGTGGCGCTGCGGCCGAGCGCTTTCTCCGACAGGATGGCCGCGTAGCCCTCGATGACGCCGGCCGCTTCCAAGGCTTTGACCCGGCGGTGGCAGGCGGAGGGCGAAAGCCCAACTCTGTCGGCGAGGGCGGCAGCGGTAAGCACGCCGTCGCGCTCTAGCTCGATCAGAATTTTGTGGTCGAACTCGTCGAGTGGGACGGGAGAATTTTGCGCGGATGCCATCGTGATGCTCTGAAACTGGCGTGTGGAGGCGAAAATATAGCGAAATATCCAAGATCATGCACGCTTTTTGCGATAATTGAGCGTCCAAAGCCAAAATCTTTGGAGGAATTCCCATGCGCGTCGGCTCCCCGAAGGAAATCAAAGTTCACGAGTATCGCGTCGGCCTGACGCCTGAGAGCGCCGCCGAACTGGTTCGCGCAGGGCACGAGGTTTTCCTTGAGACCAAAGCGGGCGAGGGCATCGGCGCGCCGGACAAGGTCTATGAAAAAGTCGGCGTGAAAATCCTGCCCGATGCGGACGCGGTGTTCGCCGAATCCGAGATGATCGTAAAGGTGAAGGAGCCGCAGGCCGTCGAGATCGCGCGGCTCACGCCGAAGCACACGCTCTTCACCTATCTGCACCTGGCGCCAGATCCCGAGCAAGCTGAAGGGCTGATGAAGTCGGGCGCGACCTGCATCGCGTATGAAACCGTGACGGACCGTGACGGTCGCCTGCCGCTGTTGAAGCCGATGTCGGAAGTCGCGGGTCGGATGTCGATCCAGGTTGGTGCTCATTATCTTGAGAAGGCGAACGGCGGACGCGGTGTGCTCATGGGCGGCGTGCCGGGCGTGCGGCCGGCGGACGTCGTGATCCTTGGCGCCGGCGTGTCCGGCTACAACGCCGCGCAGATTGCGGTCGGCATGCGCGCGCGCGTCACGGTGTTCGACAAGAACCCGGCGCGGCTGGAAGAACTCGATCGCGAATTCAACGGCCGATTGGAGACGGTGTACTCAACCGGGGCCGCAATCGCGGAAGCCATAAAAGCCGCCGACGTGGTGGTGGGCGCTGTGCTAGTGGCGGGCGCAGCGGCGCCGAAGCTGATCACAAAGGCGATGCTGAAGACGATGCAGCCGGGCTCCGTGCTGGTCGACATTTCCATCGACCAGGGCGGCTGCTTCGAGACCTCGCATCCGACGACGCACTCCGAGCCGGTGTTCACCGTCGACGGCATCATCCACTATTGCGTCGCCAACATGCCTGGCGCTGTGGCGCGCACGTCTGCGTTTGCGCTCAACAATGCAACGCTGCCGTTCACGCTGGCGCTCGCCAACAAGGGCTACAGGAAAGCGCTGCAAGACGATCCGCATCTAGCGAACGGCCTCAATGTTTATGAAGGCGCAATCGCGCACGAAGCAGTGGCGAAAGACCTGGGTAACCCTTTCAAGCGCCCGAGCTGGCTGAACTAAACGCCGTTCTGAGGAGCAGGGCTCGGCGATACGACGCGCGCCACGCTTTGCTTGGGCGCCGCGTGGTCCGGCTGTTGGCCGGCGCGGCGGAGGCCGAGCGAGAGGATGCGCTCCAGCAATTCCGCGTAGCTGATGTTGTCGTGCAGCGCCGATTGCGCGAGCTCTTCGCCCGGCGCGATTTCCGGATTGGGATTGGCTTCGATGAAGTAGGGCGTGCCGTCCTTGTCGAGACGAAGATCGACCCGCGCATATCCGTCGAGCTCGAGCGTACGGCATACACGCTTCACCATGGTGCGGATCTTTGAGGCGAGCGGCGGCGCCAGATCGTCGGCCGGGCCGTCCTGCACGCCTCGGCGCTTCTGGTACTCGACATTATGTTTCACATGCTCTGTGGCGATCGGCAGCGCGTCCGCGGGCATGTCAGTGAATTTGAGCTCCCAGATCGGCAGCACGGTCAAGCGGCCGTCGCCCAGGACGCCCACATAGATTTCGCGCCCGTCGATGTATTGCTCGACGATCGCGGCAGTGCCGATGCGCTCGTGAACGAACGTCACGCGTTCTTGCAGTTTTTCGTCGGTATAAACAACAGACGCCTGCGAAATGCCGAGCGAGGCGTCTTCCGTGAGGCTCTTCACGATCAGCGGGAATTTGAGCCGGCTCGGGCGGATAATCTTGCGGCCCATCGGAAACACGATGAAAGCCGGCGTCGGGATGCGGTGATACTTGAGCAGCTTCTTTGAGAGATCCTTGCCCTGCGAGAGCACCATGCCGCGCGGATTGCAGCCGGTGTAGGGCACTTTCATGAGCTCAAGGAATGCGGCGACGTGTTGACAGTAGAGCGTCTCACCGTGGAATTGATCGAGCAGGTTGAAAACGATGTCGGGCTTCCACGTCTCGATCTCTTCGCGCAGCGGCGTCAGATCGTATTGCACGCCTAGCCATTTGATCTCGTGGCCGGCATCGCGCAGCGTGACGTGGACGTTCCACTCGGTCTTGCACGCGTAGATTTCTTTTTCGCTGAGGCCCTCGAGCGATTCCGGCGGCAATTGGTCCGGCCGGCAGATCGCGAGGATGCGGAGTTGCTTCATACGGCGAACCAGGCCCGGCGCGAGGAGAGATAATGTGAGTGCACGGCCTTCGAGGTTAGCATAGCCGTAATGTCACGGCGAACTTTTTGACTGGGACCGGGCGCGCGCAGATTGAGTGCGCGCGTACGCGCCATCATGTCGTCGAGCGCTGCGTCAAGCGCAAACGGATATTCACCGCTCTCACGCGCCACCGCGCGAACGATTCGGCCGCGATTGCGGCGAATCACTGTGGTCGCAAGCGGCGCGCCGCGATGATTCTCTTCCGCCGTGAACACGCGACGCAAATCCCGATCGAAAACCGTGGGCGCATCGATGGCGTAACGGTCGCGCTTGTGTTGGTAGTGTTCGCCCAGCGTGATGTTGAGCTTGTTGAGCGGATCAACGGTGATGCGCTTCTGAGGCAGCGGCTTCTCGCCCGCGATCTCCGCCATCAGTTCATCCACATATTCGAGTTTCTTCAGAGCGACTGGCCAATCGGCGTAGCGATTGCGCCAATTCGAACGCGGCGTCAGCCATACCGCGAACGTCTCAGCAAAATCCTCATCCGGATGGCATTGCGCGTACCAGCGGCGCAGATACTGGACGTAGTCCTTGCTTGCCGGATTTGGCTGGTAGTGCTCGGGATAGGTCGCGGAGGCGCGGCCAAAAATATTTTGCCAGCGGCGGCGGCGATGCAGCCCGTAGGCATATTGCACGACGTGACCGGCTTCGTGCCGCAAGATGCGCATGCACTCGCGGCGCGTGCCGCCTTCGGCTTCGAGCATCATCTTGCGCTCGAGCCGCATCAGCCTCGGATGCGCGAGGTAGAAGGGAAACGCGATGCCAGCTGTCTCCGGCGCGCTGAACCAATCTTCGGAAATCCAGCCGTGCGCGCGCACTTTGATGTCTTGCGCGCGCAGCTCACCGTTCAAATCATGCAGGCAATCGTCGAGCCAGGAGCCGGTGAAACGAAGCTTCAGATGCTTCAGCGGCAGCGCCAACAACTCGTCATCGGAAAGCGCCGCCCAGTGCGGCTGACCGTTTCGCGTTCGACGTGTTTTGCTCCGGGCGCGCGTGGGCATTTCTGAAGCTTTACTCATGCTGTCTGCTTCGCTGCAACCGGTCGAATGCGCGGACGGTGGAAGAGTTTCAATACGACGGCGGGTGTGGTTACCGGGTGAGCCGGCGGGCCATGTCGAGAAGTTATGGGGACGACCCGACGAGTGGAGTTGGCTCGGGTCAGAAATGAGCTAAAAGCGAGACGCTGGTCGGGTCAGGGAGGACAGCGCCATGTGGTTTGCGGACAAGCTTGGGCCGGTTCCGAAGGCGTCGCCGCAGGGCAAGGCGCACCCACAAGCCGCTCAGTCAACCGCGGCGAAGCCCTCTGGGAAGAGCGCCGCGCCGGCGAAGAGCCAGCCGCAACCTAAGGCGCAGGCGAGGCCCGCTCCGGCGCCTGAAGAGCCCAAGAAGAAAAAGGGCTGGTTCTAGGCCAGCTCGCGTTACGGCACGGATCTAGCGGCCGGCCGCGCCGTGCTACGCCATCGTGCATGGCCAGAAATCAACGGCTTCTGATCGCGTTCTATGCGCTGGTCTCGTTGGCGGCGCTGGTCGCCACTTGGAGCCAGAACCTTGCCTACACAGGCGGAGGCGTGCTGAGCGCGTTCCAGCTGTTTCTGGACGAGACTCGGGTCAACGCGGCCAGCCGCTCGATCACGGTCGACATCGGATTTTTCCTGCTCGCGGCATCAGCTTTCATGGTGATCGAGGCGCGCCGGCTCGGTGTGCGATTCGTATGGCTCTACATCCTCTTCGGCTTTCTGATCGCCATCAGCGTCACATTTCCGATCTTCATGATCGCGCGTGAGCTACGCCTCAGGCCGGCCACCAAGCCTGATACGTCGTGGTCGCTCACCGCGAGTGACATCGCAGGTTTGGCGGTGATCAGCGCTGTTGTCACTGCGCTCGCATGGTTCGTGTTGCACTGATGCTCTAGGCAAAGGCAGCCGAAGCAGCGCACATTTTCGATCCTCGGGCGCCACATTTCGCCCGAATGGGGCGTGGGGCGATCACAAACCTGTTGGTGCGCGTCCGAACTGGAACGCGGACGCATCCTGAATCTTGAGTGTGCATGCGCTGAAAGGTTTCGTTCAGCATTAATGCATTAACGTGAAAGGGCTGGAAGGAACGACAATGCTCGAGAAGAAGATCGGCGAGCCTTGCCCGACCTGCGAAACGCCGCTGCAACGCCGGCGCTCCACGTTTCGCACGATCGTTGGCGACGTCGCCTATTGCGCACGCTGCTGCTCCTCGTTCGAAATCGCCCGCGAGGACGATGCGAACTTGGCGCTAATGCTGCCGCCGGAATTTGCGCCCGTCTAAACGGCGCTGAGGTAAGGGCTTCGCCCGCGCTTGAGGCGCGCGCAGCGCGTTTTCGCCCTGGCTTTTTCTCCTAAGCCGTGTTGGTTTCCGGCCCGCTGATGGCCGAACTCGCCGCACCCAATTTAGACGCGCCGAAGCCGATGCGTGCGGCTTTCATGTTCATCTTCGTCGCGCTGGCGTTGGACATGCTGGCGCTCGGCATCATCTCGCCGGTGCTGCCGAAGCTCATCATGCAGCTGCAGGGCGGGGACGAGGCCAGCACGGCGCGTTGGGTCGGTTGGCTGCTCACTGTGGCGGCAATCATGCAGTTCGCGACGATGACAGCCGTTGGCGCGCTCTCGGACGCGATCGGTCGGCGTCCAGTGATGCTGCTGTCGATGTTTGGGCAGGCGATCAATTACGTGATCATCGCCATGGCGCCCGATCTGTGGTGGCTGATGATCGGCCAGATCATTGTCGGCGTGACCTCGTCGTCCGTGCCTACCGCTATGGCCTATGTCGCCGATGTCACCCCGGCGGGCGATCGCGCCGGCGCTTTCGGCAAGCTGAGCGCAGCGTTCGGCATTGGCTTCTTGGTCGGACCGTCCTTGGGAGGTGTCCTCGGCAATCTTGATCCGAAAGCGCCGTTCTGGGTGGCTGGGGCGCTTTCAGCGTTGAACGGCCTCTACGGACTCTTCGTGATGCCGGAATCGCTGCCGCGCGAGCGGCGCTCGGCGTTCAATCTGCGCCGGATCAATCCATTCTCTAGCCTGGTGCTTTTCCGACAGCGCAAGAACGTGCGCTCGTTGGCTGTCGTGAAGTTCCTGAACGACATCGCCTTCTGGTCGTTTCAGTCGGCGTTCGCGCTCTATGCCATGTACCGCTACCATTGGACGCCGCAGGACATAGGTTTGACGCTGACGTTCTACGCCGCATTGAGCGGCGGCGTGCAGGTTCTGCTGGTGAGTTGGGTCGTGAAGCACTTCGGCGAGCGCGCCTCCGTGGTCAGCGGCCTGATCTTCGGAGCGTTGGGATTTGTGGCGATTGCGCTATCGCCAACCGGATACATCCTCCTGATGTTACTGCCGATCGGGGTGCTGTGGGGGCTCGCGGGACCGGCCAACCAATCGATCATGACAAGCCGCGTTGATCCGACGGAGCAGGGGCTGTTACAAGGCGCGCTCGCGTCGCTCACGGGTATCGCTGGGATGATCGGCCCGGGCCTGTTCACGACGGTGTTTGCGCTCTTCATTGGCCGCGAGGCGTCGCTGAACCAGCCAGGCGCGCCATTTCTTGCGGCGGCGGTGCTGGTGACGGCGTCTGTGATCGTCGCGTTCTTCGCCACGCGTGAGCCGCATACGGCGCCGTGAGCCCATGCTCATCGCACTTGGCGTCTTTGTTGCGGGAGCGGCCTTTCTTGGTTGGCTCTTTCTTTTTGGACCCTTCCGCGCCGTTGGCGACAACGAAATCGCGCCTCCGGCGACGCCAACCATCAACGTAGACTCAGCGGAGGCGTGGCGAGCGCAACGCAATACTTTGCTGCGCGCGTTTGCGTTGGAAGTGTACGGCCCCGAGCCGCCGCTGATTGCGCCGAAGGTGGCCTCACGCGAGTCGATTCCATCCGAACGGGCGGGTGGCGTGACCGGCGTCGAGCAGTGGGAGGTCGATCTCGGCGCGGCGGGCCGGTTTCATCTCGTGCTGGTGATGCCGCCGGGCATTGGGCGCGCGCCAGTGATTGTTGTGCAAAATTTCGCCGGCAATCGCGCGGCTTTTCCGGGACGGCCCGACGCTATCGCCGCGCCGCGTCTCTATTATCCGTGGATCTGCCGCCATGCGGTGCTCGACCCGATCTTGCAGTTCGCCTTTGGCCCGTATGTCGCCGGACCTCCGTTCGATCTGGTTGCAGAGCGCGCCTATGCGCTGGCGCTCGTCTATCCCGGCGACGTCGTGCCGGATCGCAAGCGCGAAGCGCATACGGCGCTAGCCGCATTTGCGCCGCCGGAGACCGGAGCACTCTCCGCCTGGGCGTGGCTGCATTCGCGGACGTTGGATGTGCTGGCGGATGATGATCGCATCGACGCGTCGCGCATCGTTGTGTGGGGGCAGTCGCGCAACGGCAAGGCCGCTTTGCTCGCGGCAGCGCGCGATGAGCGCTTCGCGGCGTGTGTGGCGCTGCAAGCAGGTCGTGGCGGCGATGCTCTGACGACCCACCGCGTAGGCGAGTCTGTTGACGCTGCGATGCAAATCTACGGCTATTGGTTCACGCGGCGTTTCGCGCGCTACGCGCACGAAGATCCTCCGATCGACCAGCACCAATTGCTGGCGTTGATCGCGCCGCGGCCGCTTCTGCTTGGGCGCGCGCGTCGCGATGCTTGGGCCGATCCCGCTGGCGGTCGCGCGGCGGCGTTGGGCGCTACGCCGGTGTTTGCGTTGTTCGGCGCGCAGTCGCCGCAGCAATACACGCGATCCGGTCGCCACGGCATTTATCGGCGCGATTGGTATGCGACGTTAGATTTCCTCGATGCGCGGCTGAGGCCTGGTGCTCGCCCTTGATGGGCGAGCTGTCAGCGCGCGAAGCGCGATGACTGAGTGGGTGATTGAGCAGGGCCTGCGCTGTCACCCACTCCGTCCGCTTCGCGGACACCTCGCCCATCAAGGGCGAGGAGGAGAGCTAGGCTGGCGCATGCTCCAAGTTCGCCTCAGGAATAAGGGCGCGCATGCGATTGCCGAAGGAAATGAGGCATGCCTCCGACGGCGAGAGGGGACCCGCCGTGTAGCTCGAACTCTGCATGCCTTGCTGCACGCCTTCGATCAGCGTCGTGTCTTCGGCGTTGACCTGTCGATTGATGCGCCAATTGAGGAAACGCGCGGCGCGCATCTCGCGACTTGAGTCCGGATGCACGTAGGCGATTTCGCGGATCATGGTTTGCGTCGCCGATACCGGTATGAATTGCATGAAATCGACTTGGTCTGGGTAGATGTCGAAGGCGACGTTCGGCCAGAGCTTGTAATAGTTCCACCTCCGGCGACGCTCCGGCGGGATGTGCGTGAAGCCGTCGAGCAGTTTCTGGTATGCGCCCTCCGACCAATTGTTCGACGGTGTTTCCGTGACATCGCCCCACATCTTGTCGATCCATTCCTTCGCTTCGATGCGATAGGAGCCAGCGAAGAGACGCGAGAGGCCGGGATGCGCGACCGGGATGTGCATGCCGTCGGAATAATTGTCGCCGACGTTTTTCCAGTTCACAGGCCGGGGGCGAAGCGTGACGCGGCCGTTCGGAATGAGTTTTTCAAGTTCGTAAGTGGCGAGTTCGTCGGAATAGGGCGCCATCATTTCGCTGACGCTGGGCAAACCGCGCTCGAGGCGCACGAAGATGAAGCCGTGCGCGATTTCCTGGTCGACGGGCTTTAGGCCGAGCTTGCTGGCGTCGAGGCCTTCGAAGCCTTGCCATTTCGGCGCGCCGGCGAAGGCGCCGTCGAGCTTGTAGCTCCAGGCGTGATAGGGGCACACGAGGCGGCGTCCGCATGAGCCGCGCGCTTCGCCGGCGATCTTGCCGGCGCGGTGGCGACAAACATTGTGGAAGCTGCGCAGCACGTTGTCTTCGCCACGGATGGTGACGATACGCTCGCCGAGGACGTCGAGCGTGAGATAATCGCCCACGCTCGGCACGTCGTTGATGTGGCCCATGATGTGCCAGGCCTGCGCGAAGATTTTCTCGCGCTCGATCTCGAAGAAGCGCTGGTCGGTGTAGAGCCAGGCGGGGAGCGACATCGGCCTCATGCTGGCTCTCTTACGATGCGCCGCGCGAACGGGCGAGCGAGAACGCGCCCTGCGATTTTGAAAGGATACAGCAATTGCTCAAAAGCGTTGCGGCCGACGTTCTCCTGCACGCCCAACGGCACGGTGCAGACGCCGGGCACGTAATGAGTGCCGAAGGCCTGGTCGAAAACTGAGAAGGCGGTGGCGAAATTCGAGCCCACGCCTTGGCCGTCGCGCACGTGGTGCCAGCGGTGCATCACCGGCGAAACGATGAGGCGGCCGAGCGGGCCGAACGTCCACGGCACGTCCATGTGGATGAACATGCCCCAATAATGGCGGACCAGATTGTTGATGAAGAGCGCCCACGGTGGAAAGCCGAGTAGGGCGAGACCGGCTGTATCGATTAGCACGGTGGAGATTCGGTTGATCGGGTGAAAGCGAAAGAGCGTCGTCCACGTCATCCGCGTGTCGCTGTGATGGATGGCGTGCGCCGGCCAAAGCGGTGCGGTGTGCTCAAGGCGATGGCGCCAATAGCCAATGAAGTCGCCAATGAAGACGGCGAGGAACGCGACGAGCCATTGTGGCCAGTGCGCCCAAAAATTCGGGTGCACGAGAATGAGGCCGCCGTTCTGCATTGCCGCGCCCATGACCGCTGTGAGGACCGCGAACACCGGCGTCATGACGATGATGTCGAACACCCAAAGCCCGAGATTGGTGGTGACTTCGCCACGCGCATTGCGCGCCTTGGCAATCGCTTCACGCCCGCCGGCGATCAACGCGAGTGCCGCGAAGACCGCGCCAGCAATCAGCAGCTCGCGCCCGTTCTGCAGGAGCGCGGCGGTGGTCGATTGCACGGAGGAGGGCAGGTCGTGGGGCATTCGCCAGCAATTTTGCCTGTGATTTCTTTCTTCGTCATCCCGGACGCGCGGAGCGCGATCCGGGACCCAGGGGCGGCGCGCGCTCTCGACGATCTCCTAGGTTCCGGACCCGGCCTCCGGCCGCCCCGGAATGACGCTAATCTTTGAGCGTTAGGAGAAGCTGTGCGCGGAACATGCGGTCGCGTTTCAGCGAAACCTCGCGGCTCATGGCTTCGCGGCGGGTGGGGTAGCGCTCCGCGTAGAGCAACGCCCAGGCGCGACCACGCGTCGAACGGGCGCCTCGGCCGGCATTGTGCGCGCTGAGCCGCTGATCGAGGTCGACGCACCAGCCGACATACGTGCGCCGGTCCGCGCCGCGTACGCTGCCGAGCACGTAGACGAAGCCGAACTCTGTCAGCTGAAGCCGCCAAAATTGATGTATTTCACGTCGAGATATTCTTCCAAGCCTTCGACGCCGCCTTCGCGCCCGAGGCCGCTTTCCTTCACGCCGCCGAAGGGGACGACTTCGTTGGAGAGGATGCCGTCATTGATGGAGATCATGCCGTATTGCAGGCGCTCGGCGATGCGCCAGGCGCGATGCACGTCCTTGGTGAAGAAATAGCCGGCGAGGCCAAAGGGCGTGTCGTTGGCGATGGCGACAGCTTCGTCCTCGGATGAGAATTTGATCAGCGGCGCGACGGGCCCGAAAATTTCTTCGGTGTTGACGCGCATGTCGCGCGTGACATTGGCGAGGACGGTGGGTGTAAAGAATTGCTTGCCGGCATTGTTTGGTTTGCCTCCGACGAGTGGCGTTGCGCCCGCATCGATCGCTTCGGCGACCATGCGCTCGACCTTTTCCATCGCCGCCATGTCGATCAGCGGCCCCACGGCGACGCCATCGGAATCGCCGGGGCCGACCTTTAGCGCTTTCACCGCCTCCGCCAGTTTCTTCGAGAATTCGTCGTAGATTTTGTCTTCGACCAGGATGCGGTTGGCGCAGACGCAGGTTTGGCCGGCGTTGCGGAATTTGCAGGCGATGGCGCCCTTCACCGCTTGCTCCATGTCGCAGTCTGCAAAGACCAGCAGCGGGGCGTTGCCGCCAAGCTCGAGCGAAATGCGCTTTACAGTCGAGCCGACGCAGAGCGCGCCGAGTTTCTTGCCGACGGCGGTTGAACCGGTGAACGAGAATTTCTTCACGGTCGGGCTCTCGCACATGACTTTGCCGATCTCGGGAGCGTCATGCGTGGTGACGACGTTAAACACGCCCTTGGGGATGCCAGCTTTCTCAGCAAGCTCAGCCAACATCAACGCCGTGAGCGGCGTCTGGTGCGGCGGCTTCAGCACGATGGTGCAGCCGGCGGCGATGGCGGGCGCGGCTTTGCGCGTGATCATCGCCATTGGGAAATTCCACGGCGTCACCGCGCAGCAGACACCGATCGGCTGCTTGATCGTGACGTAGCGCCGTGTCGGCGTGGTCGTCGGGATTGTACGGCCGTAGGCGCGCTTGGCTTCCTCGCCGAACCACTCGACGAAGCTTGCGCCATACGCCGCCTCGCCCTTGGCTTCCGCCAGCGGCTTGCCGCCTTCGCGCGTGATCATGGCGGCCAGCCGATCGAGGTCGGCCATCATCGCCTCGTACCAGGCGCGCATGATCGCGGCGCGCTCCTTGGCGGTCTTCGCCGCCCAGGCCGGGAAGACGGCGTCGGCCGCGGCGATCGCATCTTCGCAATCGGAAGCGCCGAGGTCGGGGACCTGCGCGATCACTTCCTGAGTGGCGGGATTGTAAACGGGGAAGCGTTTGGCGCTGCCGCGCCATTCACCATTGATATACGCGTCGGTGCGGAACGCCGTGGCCATGATGCAGTTCCCTCGATGTAAGGTGTCGGGTGTCGGGTATCAGATTTAGGACCCGACTGTCTTGCGACATGCGTGCGGTGCAGCACGGTTTCTGGTATCTGACAGTCTGACACTTGACACCTGGAACCTGCCCATGAGCTGGAAAGACATCCTCGTCATCGTTTCTGACGCACAAGCCGATGAGCCGGCCATGGCGTTGGGTGAAGCTCTGGCCAAGCAGAGCAACGCACATTTGGCGGCCGCCTTCCTGACGCCGCTGCCGGACGAACCGCTCGCCTATGAACCCACCGTGGTCGCTGGCGTGTGGGCCGAATTGCTGGGCCGCGCCCGCGCTGACGCTGAAGCAGAGCGCAAGCGGGTGGAAGACCGCTTGAAGCAAGCGGGGCAACCTTACGAATTGCGGACGGCCGAGGCGCTGTCACGAGATTTGGGACGCGTGGCGGCTGTGCACGCGCGCTACGCGGACGTTGCGGTGATGACGCGCCCGCCGGAAGGCATTGGCGCTGAACTGCGGGAAGAGATCATCGAAGGCGTCCTGTTTCACTCGGGGCGCCCGGCGCTGATCGCGCCGACGGGCTGGAAGGGTTCGATGATCGGCAAACGAGTTGTGATTGCTTGGGACGCCAGCCGCGAAGCGACGCGTGCGCTGTCAGAAGCGGACGATATCCTGGAATTTTCGGAGCAGGTCACGGTCGTGACCATCGACGCCAAGCCGAAAATGTTCGGTCACGGCGATCAGCCGGGCGCGAACATCGCTGGCCACCTGCAGCGGAGAGGCATTCCAGCCGAAGTGCGCAACGTCGAGAGCGGCAATCGCTCAGCGGCGCTGGCGATTTTGGAAGAGGCCAAGACGCTGGACGCGGACCTGGTGGTGATGGGTGGCTACGCGCACTCTCGGTTGCGTGAACTTATGTTTGGCGGCGCCACGCGCGAATTGTTGCGTAGCGCGACGGTGCCGGTTCTGATGGCGCATTAACGATCGGCGAAATGGCGCACCGGTCTTGTGTGCCTTTGCCGCCACACTAGATGAGAGCTAAATCACTCATGCCACGTTGATCCGCCGCACTTGGGGGTCGATGCGGGACGCTCTTGCGAGGTCGCTCATGGATTTGGAAAAACTCACCGAGCGCGCGCGCGGATTCGTGCAGGCCGCCCAGACAATCGCGCTCCGCGAACAAAACCAACAGCTTGAGACCCAGCATCTTTTGAAGGCGCTGCTGGACGACCGCGAAGGACTGGCCGCGGGCTTGCTCACCAGCGCCGGCGCCAACGCGCGCACGGCTGCCGATGAAGCCGACCGCGCTGTGCAATCGCTGCCAAAAGTGCAGGGCGGCAATGACCGCATGTATGCGTCGAACTCGTTTCAGCGCGCGCTCGATGCTGCCGACCAAGCCGCGACTAAGGCTGGCGACTCGTACGTGACAGCAGAGCGGCTGCTGTTCGGCCTGGCGATCACGCCGGGGCCGGCAGCCGACATTCTGAAGAAAGCCGGTCTCACGCCGCAGAAGTTAGAACAGGCGATTGCGGAATTGCGCAAGGGCAAGACGGCTCAGTCCTCAAGCGCGGAAGATCAATACGACGCGCTGAAAAAGTATTCGCGCGATCTCACCGAGGATGCGCGCAAAGGCAAACTCGATCCTGTGATTGGACGCGACGAAGAAATCCGCCGCACCATCCAGGTATTGTCGCGGCGCACCAAGAACAATCCAGTGCTGATCGGTGAGCCGGGCGTCGGCAAGACGGCGATCGCTGAAGGTCTGGCGTTGCGCATCGTCAATGGCGATGTGCCGGAGGGCCTGAAACATAAGAAGCTGCTCGCGCTCGACATGGGCGCACTGATCGCCGGCGCGAAATTTCGCGGCGAATTTGAAGAGCGGCTGAAGGCGGTGCTGAACGAAGTCACCGCGGCTGAAGGCGGCATCATTCTTTTCATCGACGAGCTGCACACCCTTGTCGGCGCCGGCAAAGCCGAAGGCGCGATGGATGCGTCGAACTTGCTGAAGCCGGCGCTTGCGCGCGGTGAACTTCACTGCGTCGGCGCCACCACGCTCGATGAATATCGCAAGCATGTCGAAAAAGACGCGGCCCTGGCGCGGCGTTTTCAACCCGTGTTCGTCGATGAGCCGACAGTTGAGGACACGATCTCGATCCTGCGCGGGTTGAAGGATCGCTACGAACAGCATCACGGCGTACGCATTTCCGACGCGGCGATCGTCGCCGCTGCGCAGCTTTCGCACCGCTACATCAGCGACCGCTTCCTGCCCGACAAAGCTATCGACCTAATGGACGAGGCAGCGTCGCGCCTGCGCATGCAGGTGGATTCCAAGCCGGAAGAGCTCGACGAACTCGATCGGCGGACGCTGCAGCTGAAGATCGAACTGGAAGCGCTGAAAAAGGAAAAGGATGCCGCGTCACAGGAGCGCGTGCAGAAGCTGGCAGCCGAAATCGGCCAGCTCGAAACGCGCTCAAAGGAATTGACCGCCGCCTGGTCTGCCGAAAAGCAGAAGCTGCAAGTCACCGCGAAATCGAAGGAAGAGTTGGAGCGGTTGCAGACTGAGTACGAAAACGCAGTGCGCCGCGGCGATCTCGCGCGCGCGTCGGAGCTGAAATATGGGCGCATTCCAGAGCTGGAAAAGAAAATCGCTGATGCCGAGCAGGCTGGTGGCGGCGATGGCGGCCTGGTGAAGGAAGTCGTCGACGCCGAAGCGATTGCGGGCGTCGTCTCGCGCTGGACCGGCGTGCCGGTCGAGAAAATGCTCGAAGGCGAGAAAGCGAAGCTGCTGGCGATGGAGGATTCACTGCGTCAGCGCGTCATCGGACAGGAGCCAGCGCTACGTGCGGTGGCGGACGCCGTGCGGCGTGCGCGCGCGGGCCTGCAGGATCCCAACCGGCCGATCGGCTCGTTCATGTTCCTGGGGCCGACGGGCGTCGGCAAGACTGAGCTCACGAAAGCGCTCGCTGAGTTCCTGTTCGATGACGAGCATGCGCTGACGCGCATCGATATGTCGGAATACATGGAGAAGCACTCCGTTTCGCGTCTGATCGGCGCGCCTCCGGGCTATGTCGGCTACGAAGAGGGTGGGGCGCTCACCGAAACAGTGCGGCGTCGGCCCTATCAGGTCGTTCTGTTCGACGAGATCGAGAAGGCGCACCCGGACGTGTTCAATGTCCTCTTGCAAGTGCTGGACGATGGCCGCCTCACCGACGGCCAGGGCCGCACCGTCGATTTCAAGAACACGATCCTGATCATGACGTCGAACGCTGGGGCGCAATATCTGGCCGAGCAGCCGGAAGGCGCTGATGTCGAAGATGTGCGCAAGCAGGTGATGGACGAAGTGCGCATGCGTTTCCGCCCTGAGTTTCTGAACCGCATTGATGAGATCATCCTGTTCAAGCGGCTCGAACGCGCGCAGATGAACTCAATCGTCGATATCCAGTTGAAGCAGCTCGAGAAGTTGCTCGCGGCGCGGAGCATCACGATGGAGCTCGATGTGCGTGCAAAAGCTGAGCTCGCGAAACGCGGCTATGACCCGGCTTATGGCGCACGCCCGCTGAAGCGCGTGATCCAAAAGGACGTGCAGGATCCGTTTGCGCGGCTCATTCTCGACGGTCGCATCAAGGACGGTGATCGCGTGCGCGTCACCTTCGACGGCAACGATTTTCTGTTCAACGGCGCCAGCGACAAGAAGGCGGCTTGAAGCGGCCAGGGAACTTGTGCGGTAATGCGCTCGTTCATCGCGCGTGCGTGGCTTTGAGCTCAAATCGCTAATTGCGTTTGCGCGACGCGAGACCGGCTTGGTCTCGGCGTTGCTCTTTGTCGCCCTGGCGCTGTGGGGCTTCCTGCATATCGCGGAAGAGATGGGCGAAGGCGAGACGCGGCCGTTCGATATGGCGCTGCTGCTCGCCATGCGCACCGGCGACACGCACGATCCGATTGGTCCCGCATGGCTCGAGTTTGCCGCGCGCGACGTGAGCGCGCTCGGAGGCTTCACCGTACTCACGCTATTGACCGTGTTGGCCGGCGGGTTTCTGCTGATCACGAAGAAATATGTCGATGCGCTCGTACTGCTCGCGGCTGTGCTTGGCGCGACAGCACTCAGCGAAGGTTTGAAGCTCGGCTACGACCGCCCGCGCCCGGATTTGGTGGCGCATGCGGTGGAGACGCTTGGTTCAAGCTTTCCGAGCGGTCATGCGACGCTTTCGGCGGCGACCTATCTCACAATTGGCGCGCTCTTGGCGCACGCGCAGGAGCGGCGGCGCGTCAAAACTTACATCCATGTGACTGCCATCCTGCTGGCTTTAATGATTGGCGTTTCGCGGGTTTATCTCGGCGTGCATTGGCCGACGGATGTGCTGGCAGGCTGGTGCATCGGGGCTGCGTGGTCGATCGTTTGCGTTACGCTCGCGAACTGGCTGACGCGTGGGCAAAGCACTACATTAGCGCCATGAGCATTCGACCCGGCGACGAGAAAACCCCGAACGAAATGCCTGAAGGCGGGCCGGTCATGGAAACGATCGTCCCGAAGCCGCGCGATCTCGGCGACAATTTCATGGTGCGCCGCGCGCTGCCGGCGATCGAGAAGCGCATGATCGGGCCGTTCGTGTTTTGGGATGAGTTCGGCCCAGTGCATTTCGAAGCGGGCAAAGGCATGGACGTGCGCCCGCACCCGCACGTCAATCTGGCGACCGTCACTTATTTGTTTGAAGGCGAGATCTTCCATCGCGACACGCTGGGCTCGGCGCAAGCGATCAAGCCGGGCGATGTGAACTGGATGAATGCCGGCCGCGGCATCGCTCATTCCGAGCGCACCGCGCCGGAATTGCGCGCGAAAGGCTTTCCCATGGCGGGCATTCAGTCCTGGGTGGCGCTGCCGGAATCTCACGAAGAGAGTGAGCCGTTCTTCAAGCACACCGCCAAATCGGAGCTGCCGTTCATCGATGGCGAAGGCAAACGCGTGCGCGTGATCGCAGGTAAGCTCTTCGGCAAACAATCACCTGTGCAGACATCTTCCGAGATGTTCTACGCCGACGTGCAACTCGATTCGGGCGCGCGACTGCCGCTCGATGTCGATCACGAAGAGCGTGGCGTTTATCTCGTGTCAGGCACGATCGAAGTTGGCGGTGAGAAGCATGAGGCGGGCCGCTTGCTTTACTTCCGTCCTGGCGCTGCCGTGACAATTCGTGCGCAAACGCCGGCGCGTTTCATGGCGCTGGGCGGCGCGCCGCTTGGGCCGCGTCACATCTGGTGGAATTTCGTGTCGTCGCGCAAAGAGCGGATCGAGCAGGCGAAGGAAGATTGGAAAGCCGGCCGGTTCGGCACAATCCCCGGCGACGATAAGGACTTCATCCCGCTACCGGAGCACTGAACAACGAGAAGCGCATGGCGAAGAAAAGCAAAAGCGTCTCGAACAATGGATGGAAGACGTGCTCGCGCGGTCACAAATATCGCGGCGCCGGCCCATGCCCAATATGCTGGCCAGCAAGCGCCAACAAGAAGAAGCGGAAGTAACCCGCTCCTACTTCGAGCCCATCACGAACTGATTGCCTTCCGGATCTTTGAAGATCGCGTACTCGCCCCACGGCTGCTTCTCCGGCTCCTTCGCAAACTCGACGCCGCGCTCCTTGAGTTGGCGATAGGTCGCCTGCACGTCATCGCACGCGAAGGAGCCATTGAAGAATGTGCCGATGCGGTCTTGGTGACCTTCGGGCGTGAAGAGAACGATGCCGGTAGCTTGGCCGCGGATCTTCAATTCGATCCAGCGTTGATCACCCATCGGCTGATCGGTGTGGATTTCGAAGCCAACCTGCTCGGTCCAGAATTTCACGGCGCGGTCTTGGTGGCGGCAAGGGATGCCTGCGAATTTGAGATGGGTGATCATGCAGCGATTTTTCAGCCCACGGGCATGCTGGCGCAAGGGGTTCGATAATTACTATAGTGGCGAATGGCAAAGCGGCTCGGGCTCGACCCTTACATCGTCGACACACTGATGCGCGATTTGATCGCGCACGACCGTTCGCAATCGACGTTCGTCGTGTTTCTTTGGCTCTGGCGGCAAACGCACGCGCAGGGTCGGGACAGAGTCGGCGCGAGCCTCGCCGACATCGCGCACGCAACCGGGCTGTCGAAGTCCTCGATCCAGAGCGCCATTCGACGGCTTGCGCGCCGGCGTTTGGTGACTGCGAGCAAGGCGGGCCCGACGGTGGCGCCCATCTATCAGATCAACGAACCCTGGAAGCGCTGAAAAAAGCCTCTTGAGCCGTCCCTAAGGGTCGGCATTCTGGTCGTGGCCGTTCGAGGAAGGCCCAATGAAGCCCAACGTCTTTCAGGAAACGGCGGCGGCGGTCGCGAAGCGCTTCGGCGTGAGCGTCAAGGCGTTGCGCGTCTACGAAGAACTGGGCTTGCTGAAGCCAGCGCGCACGGTCTCTGGCTGGCGCATCTATCGCCAGCCTGAGCTTGAGCGGCTGTCCGCTATCCTGGCGCTGAAGCAACTTGGCCTGCCGCTGAAGCGGATTGGCGAATTGCTACGTGGGACGGGTGATCTGTCTGCGGCGCTGGCGCTGCAGGAGGCGGCGCTCATGGACGCCAAGACGGAAGCCGAGCACGCGCTCACGCTCGTGCGTGCAGCGCGCGCGAAGCTCGCCGAGAAGAAGGGACTTTCTCCGGACGAACTTGCAAACCTCGTCAGGAGCACCGCCATGTCTGAATTCAAATGGAATGATAAAATGGAGGCGTTGGCGCAGAAGCACTACACGCCTGAGCAATTGCAGGCGCTGCGGGCACGCTGGTTCGACGCAACAGATCAAGAGCGAGTCAGCCTCGCTTGGGACCAGGTATACGCCGACATTGACGCGCTCGGACCGAACGCGGACCCGGCATCGCCGGCGGCGCTCGAAATTGGTCGCCGCGCTCAGGCCCTGATCAATGAATTCACACAAGGCGATCCGGGGCTGATGAAGGCGGTGACCGGCATGAAACGGGACATGATGGCCGATCCGGAACTGGCCGCGAAGATTCCCGGCACGCCGGCGCGCATCACCCTCCTTGGCCGAATCTTCGAGGAACTGCGCACGCGGCGTTGAAGAGGGCGTTCAACGCGTCTCAGAGCCGTTGCGCGTTCGTTGTCTCCGTGAAACAGTGACCATCCGGCCTGGACAGGCCGACATAGGCCAGAAGCGGCGCCCGCCGCTTTGAAGCAGCGGCGCCGCCCGTTTCCAAGGGAGATGAGCGCTCATGCCTGCTAGCAAATCGGCAAATGTGGTGAGGGCAATCGCCGTCGTCGGTCCGACCGGGGCGGGCAAGACGGCGTTGACACAAGCTCTGGCATCGGCCGCCTCGGGCGGATCGGGAGCAGTCCCGACCGCGGCGGGCCAGTCCACCGAAACGGTATTCACTGCGATCGACTTCATGGGCGATCACTACGCGCTGATCGACACGCCAGGGTCGGTCGATTTCCTGGCGGACGCTGATTACGCGATCCCGGCGGCGGATCTGGCGATCGTTGTCGCCGACCCCGATCCGGACAAGGCGGTGCTGCTGCAGCCGTTCCTACGAACGCTGGAAGATTTGAAGGTCCCGCACGCGCTCTTCATCAATAAGATCGACCAGGCGCGCGGGCGGATCCGCGACCTCTTGGAGGCGCTGCAGCCGGTGAGCGGATTGCCGCTGGTCGCGCGCCAGATTCCGATCTGGGAAAACGAGAAGGTCACAGGCTTTGTCGATTTGGCGCTTGAGCGCGCCTATCACTACGAGAACGGCAAGCCATCGCAGATCATCGATATTCCGAAGGACCTCTCGGAGCGCGAAGGCGAAGCACGTTTCCACATGCTGGAACAGCTTGCCGACTTTGACGACGCGCTGATGGAAAAGCTGCTCTCCGACGAAACGCCGGATCGCGACACGGTCTATGGCGACCTCGTTCGGGAGACGCGCGAGAACTTAATTGTGCCGGTATTCTTCGGCTCAACCGCGCAAGGCAATGGCGTGCGCCGCCTGTTGAAGGCGTTCCGTCACGACGCGCCGGCGCCCGAGCACGCAGCCGCGCGCTTGGGGCTGAAGGGCAACGGCGCTTACGTCCTTCGTATTTCGCATGCAGGGCAGGCGGGCAAGCTCGCGTACGCGCGTGTGTTCGGCAAAGCCATGGCCGATAGCGACCAGATTACGATGAGCGATGGTTCTTCGGGCCGCCCTGGCGCGCTGTTCAGTGTGCAGGGGACACAGACGAAAAAGATCGCCAATGCGCCAGAAGGCGACGTGGTCGCGATCGGCAAGCTCGATCCCGTGGCGGCGGGAGATCTGCTCGCGGCCAGCGGCAAACAAACGATTTCGTTCAAGCTGAAGAAGCGCTTCCCAGTCTATCAGCTCGCAATTGCGACGAAGGACCGGAAGGATGATGTGCGCTTATCGGGCGCGCTGCAAAAGCTTGTCGACGAAGACAGCGGGCTTGCCGTGCTGCATGATCAGGCCACGCACGAAATCTTGCTGCAGGGCCAGGGCGAACCGCACCTGCGCGCCGTCATCGAACGGCTGAAATCGCGGTTCGGCGTCGATGTCTCGCACACGCGCCCCTCGACTCCCTACAAAGAGACCATCCGCAAGAGCGCCGAAAAGCGTGGGCGTCACAAGAAACAGACCGGCGGTCACGGCCAGTTCGGCGATTGCGTCATCCAGGTGAAGCCACAGCAGCGCGGCAAGGGTTTCGAGTTCGTCGACAAGATCACTGGCGGCGCCATTCCGCGGCAGTGGATCCCGGCTGTTGAAGCGGGTGTGAAGGATGCGATGACAAAGGGACCAATCGGTTTTCCGGTCGTCGACGTGTCGGTAACGCTTATCGACGGCTCTTACCACGACGTCGATTCATCCGAGCACTCGTTCCAGATGGCCGGTCGCATCGGCATGCACGATGCGCTCGCGGAATGCGAACCCGTCGTGCTTGAGCCGATCGAGAAACTCTCGATCTTCACGCCAAATTCCGGCACGCCGAAAATCAACTCCGCCGTGTCGAGCCACAACGGGCAAATCCTCGGCTTCGAAGCGCGCGAAGGCTGGCCGGGCTGGGATCGTGTCGACGCTTATCTCCCGCACAGCGAGCGGCAGAGCTTCATCATCGAACTGCGTTCGATGACGCAGGGTCTGGCGACGTTCGAGTCGCAGTTCGATCACATGGTCGAATTGAACGGCCGCCGCGCGGAAGAGGCGGCGAAGAAGGCTCAGCCAAGCGCAGCGTGAGCGACACCGCCCAACGCTTCGCATCCTCGTTCGAGGAATGGATCGAACATGTGTTCAGCCATGAAGTGAGGCTTCATGGCAACGCGTGGTTTTTCGATATCGATGCGCCATGGATCGATCCTCCGCCCGGACAGGAAGTTGCGTATGTCACGCAGCTCTTTCGTGATCCGGAAAAGCCGCTTGGCGGGTTCTCCGACGCGCAAATCGCGCAAGGGCTGACCTACCTGATCTCCACCAGCGCCTCCGGAGATCGCGGATGGTTTTATGATCGCAAAATCGTTGCATCGGCTCGGATCGATTTTTTGCGGTCCAACGTCGACTTGTTTGCGAAGTTGTTTGCGCCGCGTTGCGAACCCAGGCTCGGCCACTTGAGCGAGGAAGCCGATCAGCCGCTCAACGTTCGCTGCTACATGTGGTGGGACGACTTTCCGTGCATCGCGCTGAACGACGATCCCGACCGAGACTCCATTCAAGCCGCCTCGCTTCAGGCGATGCGGGAAATACTCGCCTTCGACTCGGTCGCTTGCCAAGAAAGCGCGCTACATGGGTTGGGACACGCAGCGAGGTCATTCCCGAGGGAAGTTCAGGGAACGATCGACTCCTATCTCGCGAAAGGCGCGCCGGGGCGACCCGAACTTGTTGCCTACGCGCATGCAGCACGCTCCGGCTGCATCTTGTGAACCTCGGCCCCGATTGCCACCCCCGCCACGCCGCGCTAGGTCTTACGGCCAGTTCAGACTCAGGTCTTGGGGGACCCCATGGTTGTGCGTTGGTTGATCGTCGGCGTGGTGCTGTGGGCGATCGTGACGGCGGCGTTTCGCTTCGCCGGACAGATGGTGTTCACGGCCGGCAACGGCGTGACCTGGCTGTTCATGCTGCTGCCGCTGATCATTTTCGCGCTGACGTTCCTTTTGATAAAGGTCACCGGCGTCGGCCCGTCCGACCGCGCTGAAGCGGCCTCAGTTTTTGCGGTGCCGGGTCTTTTCTTCGGCATCTACGAGATCAACAACTTCACCACTATTTTCCCGAACCTCGACCCGGCCCTTGGCCCGACATTCGGCGCGCTGATGTTCGCGTGTTTCGCGGCGACGATCATTGCGGGCATCGTGTCGTCGCGCCTGCAACAGCTCGAAAAGTAAGAGCTGTTCTCACGCTGGGCTGGCGGCTTTCACCGCCAGCCGGCGATCCTGATACGCTGAGTAGAGACACGCGGCGATAATCAGCGCCGCGCCGAGGAAGAGCTGCAGCCGCGGCGTTTCGTGAAACAGCGCGAAGCCGTAGAGGCTCGCCCATAACAATTCGGTGTAGTGGATCGGCGCCAGCTGCTGCGCCTCAGCGCGCGCGTAGGCGTGCGAGATCAGGTACATGAACAACGCCGCGATGCAGCCGAGAAAAACAAAGACCGGCCAGTCGCCCCAATGCGGTGGCGGAGAGAGAATGATCGCCGGCGCGGCGACAATGAGGCCCGGAATGAAGCTCGCCAGGAAACCGACGATGATGGGTCCATCGGCGCGCGCGCGTTCTCGCATCATGATCATCGAAATCGAGAACGTTAGCGCCGAAATCATCACCGCGATGAGGCCGAGCGTGTGCTGCTCATTCTGATCGCTGGGCGGTTCACCGGAGACGGCGACAATGACACCGAAGAAGCCAATCACGGCAGCGCCAACGGCGGTCGCGCGCACCCGCTCGCCGATCATAGCGCGCGCCACAAATGGCGCGATCAGCGGGTAAATGAAGGAAATCGTCACCGCCTCCGCGAGCGGCAGAACGGTGAGCGACCAGAAGAAGGTGACGGCGGAAAACGCGATGATCAGTCCGCGGAGAGCATGGCCGCGCCACATCGTGGGCGTGATCGGTGGTTTGCCGGCATGCCACCACACGCCAAACGAGATCGCGGCCGCGAAGGCATAGCGCGCGAGCGCGACGAGCAAGACCGGACTGCTCAGCGCGAGATACTTGATCGTCGCGTCCATCGTCGCGCCCGCGGCGATGGCGGCGACCATGACAACCAGAGGCGGGAACGCGCGCATGCGCGTTCCTTCTGCCTGCGATTTGAGCGGCGTGCTACTCGGCCGCTTGCGCGGCGGCGATGACGTCGTGACGGCTCTTCCAGCCGAACAGGCGGGAGAGGAAGCGCTCCAACCGGTCGATCAGCACGAAGTTGGCAGGCACGAAGAGCAGGCTGAGCAGTGTCGATACCAGCAGACCGCCAATAACGGCACAGCCCATGCCCTGACGCAGCGAACCATCGACGCTCCAGCCGAGCGCAGACGGCAGCATGCCCGCAGCCATCGCGAACGTTGTCATCAGGATCGGCCGCGCCCGTTTCATGCCCGCTTCCATCAAGGCCTGGTCGCGCGGCATGCCCTTGTGCATCTGCTCGATCGCGAAATCGACAAGCAGAATGGAGTTCTTCGTCACGATGCCCATTAGCATGATGAGGCCGATGAGAACGAAGAGCGACAAAGGCTGGTTCGAGATAAGCAAGCCGGCGAACGCGCCGCCGATCGACAGCGGCAGCGCCGTCATGATCGTCCACGGATGATAGAAATCGCGGAAGAGCAGGACGAGCACGCCATAGATCAGCAGCAGACCCCAGAGCAGCGCGGAGCCAAATGATTCAAACATATCCTGCATCTGCTCGGTGTCGCCCGTAGTGGCGAGATGCACGCCTTGGCCCGGATTACGGGCTTCGGGCAGATTGAAGACTTGACGCTGAGCCGAACCAATATCACCGCGCACGACGTTGGCCATTACGGTTACAGCGCGCTCGCGATCCCGACGTTCGATGGAGACTTCACCGAGGCCGAAATCGACATTGGCGACCGCATCGAGCCGCACCGGATCGCCAAGCGTTGACTGCACGGGCAACGCGCGGATGGTGTCGACGTTTGAACGCATGTCCGGGCGCAGCACAACGCGGATCGGGATTTGCCGATCAGGCAAATCGAAGCGCGGCAGATTCTGTTCGACGTCGCCGCTGGTGGCGATGCGCACGGCGGACGCGACGGCCGCGTTGGTGACGCCGAGGCGCGCGAGGTCGTCAGGCCGCGGATGGATTTGCAGTTCTGGTCGCTGTAGTGCGGCAGACGAGTGCGCGTCCGCCAGCATCGGCAGGCGCTGCATTGCTGTGGCCAAGCGTTCGGCGGCGGCGTTCACAAGCAGCGGATTGTCGCCCACCAGCTGCACGGTGATGTCGGCGCCGCGCGAACCGCCCTGGTTGTTGAGGACGCTGACGCGATAATTCGGATAGCCCGAGAGCAGCGGGCGCAGTTGCTGTTGGACCCAGTAGGCCGTGTGGCGGCGCTCGCTGTGATCCTTCAGCAGCACATAGATGGTGCCGCTCGTCGCGGCGCCGTCAGACCCATCGAGCGAGGTGTATACATTCGCCACTTCCGGCGCCGTCGCCGCGCGCGCGGCGAGTTCGCGCATGGCGCGGTCCGCCTCGATCAGCGGCGTGCCCGGCGGGATCTCCACGCTTTCCTGGACCGAGTCCGAATTGAAGCGCGGGATGAAGGTCATCGGCACTTGCGTGGCGAGGACGAGCGAGAACACAAAAATCGCGATGCCACCGCCGAGCGTGGCCCATGGCCTGCGGATCGCGAAGTTCAGCGCACCGCGGTAGATTTCGACCATGTCGCCTTTCGGTTCTTTGTGGCCGTTGTCGCGCAGGAAGTGCGCGCACATCATTGGTGTGATGAGGCGCGCAACGATCAGCGAGAAGAACGTCGCGACCGCGACCGTGAGGCCGAATTCCTTGAACCATTGTCCAGTCTGGCTGCCCATGAATCCGACCGGTACGAACACCGCGATGATCGAAGCGGAGGTCGCCACGACGGCGAGACCGATTTCATCCGCCGCCTCCATCGCCGCGTCGTAGGGCTTCTTGCCCATGCGTATGTGGCGAACGATATTTTCGATTTCGACAATCGCATCGTCGACCAAGACGCCAGCCACCAGCGCCAGCGCGATCAACGTCATCATGTTGATGGTAAAGCCGAACACCTGCAGCGCCGCAAAGGTGGGGATGATGGCGAGAGGGATCGCCGCCGCCGCAATGAGGGTCGCGCGCCAGTCCCGCAGCGTCAGGAATACGACGATACACGCCAGCAGTGCGCCCTCGAGCAGGGAGCTAATCGAGCTTTCGTACATGCCCCGGATGAAATCCACAGGCGTAAAGACAAGGCGGAAATGCACGCCCGGATGTGTCTGCTCCATTTCGTGCAGACGCGCCTGCACGGCATCGAACACGCGCACTTCGCTCGCGTTTTTGGCGCGACTTACTGCGAAGGAAACAACGGGCTGACCATTGTAGCGGGTGATAGAGCTCACCTCGCTTGCGGAATCGGTGACCGTACCGAGATCTGCGAGGCGTACGCTCTGACCGTTGGCGCCGGTCAGGCGCATCTCGCCCAGTTCAGCGACGCTGTTCGCCGATCCCAAGGTGCGGATCGATTGCGCTTGCCCGCTGATTTCGGCTTGGCCGCCGGGCAGGTCGGCATTCATCGATCGCAACTGATGGCTCACAGCATCCGCAGTCACGCCGTACGCGGTCAAACGCTCGGGATCGAGTTCGATGCGGATCTCGCGATCGACGCCGCCATCGCGCGAAATCTTGTTGACGCCCGGCACCGCAAGCAAAGTGCGCGAGAGTTCGTTGTCGATGAACCACGAGCGCTGCTCATCCGTCATCGACGGCGCCTCGACCGCGAAATAGGCGATCGGGAAGGCGGCCGCGTCCTGGCGGAAGATCACCGGCTCGGTGATGTCGGCCGGCAGATCGGGGCGAATGCGCGTCAGCGCATCGCGTGCATCTTCAACTGCGCGATTGAGGTCGGCGCCGATCTGCAATTCGACGTCGACGGACGTGTTTCCGGGCGTGATCGTCGTGTTGACACGCCGCACGCCTTGCACCGTCGTCAGCGCCGCTTCGACGCGCTGCGCGATCTGGTTTTCCATTTCCACCGGTGCCGCGCCCGGTTGCGAGACGCTGACGATGAATTCCGGAAACTCGATGTTCGGCAGCTGGTTGATCGGCAGCTTGGCGTACGCGGTCAGCCCCGCGAACACGAGACCGAGGATCAACAGGATCGGCGGAATCGGATTCTTGATCGCGCCAGCGGAAATGTTCCAAGCCATCGAGCGCGCTCCTTAGCCGTCTTGGCGGCCGCGCAATTGCACAGCGTCGCTCGCGCGTTGCGGCGCGGGACCCGCGGCTGGGCGGACGCGGTCGCCGTCGCGCAGGAAGGCCGAGCCCGCGCCAGCGATGTTGGCGCCGACGGCGACGCCGCCAGTAATTTCGACGAGATCGCCTTCGCGCGAGCCGAGGCTCACATACGTTTTGTGGACGCGGCGATCGGGGCTGACGACAAACACGTAGGCGCGGCCGTCCTCGTAGCGGATGGAGTCTTGCGGCGCTGCCAGCGCTTGGCGCTGCGCGAGTTCAATCTCGCCGCTCAAATGCATCCCGGCGCGCACGCGCGGGTCTTGCGGCAGGTCGAACAGGGCTTCGCCGGTGCGGGTGCGATCACTGATCGAAGCCGGCGCGCGGGAGAGCGTGCCTTGGACAGTCGAGCCGTCGGCGAGACGGAAGACAGCGCCCTGGCCGGGGCGCAATGAGACCACGTCGGTTTCCGAGATTTGCGCGCTGACTTCGAGCTTGTTGTCTCCTGCGATACGAAACATCTCCTGCGTGTTGACAACGGCGCCCAATTGCACTGAGCGGGAAATCACCAAGCCGGCGACCGGCGCGCGCACGTAGCCGCCTTGCACTTGCGCGTTCACGACGCCCATTTGCGCCCGCGCCGCCGCCAAGCGGGCATCCGCCGCTACTGACGCTGCGCGTCGCGCTTCGATCGCTTCGGCAGATAGTGCGCCGGAACTGCGGATTGATTCGGCGCGCTGATATTCGCCGCGCGCGCGCACGGCGTTGGATTCGGCTTCGGCGACGCTAGCGCGCGCAGCGCTCGTCTGCGCATTCGCCAACGCTACATCAAGGCGCGCCAGCGGTTGGCCGGCACGCACCATGTCGCCTTCGTCAGCGAGCACCTGCAGCACGCGCACGCCTTGTGCCGTTGGAAAGACATGAATGTCCTGCTTCGGGCGCACTTCACCCAACAACGCCACGTGCGGCGTGAACGCATGCGCGGCGAGCGGCACCACCGACACGACTTGCGTCTGATCGACCGGCGGCGAGTGGTTCTCCTCCGCGCCGATGACGTGCGACATGATGTAGATGCCGACAGCGGCGGCGAGCGTGATCGCTCCGCCCATGATGACGATGCGGCGGCGGCGCGCCTTCGCAGCGGGATCGCCGGGATCGTCGTTCGCGGCCTCGAGCGGCGAAGCGATAGTTTCCTCTTCCGTCTCCGGTTGCCGCTGAAACGGCTTCGTCATTTTCTCGAAAACGTTCATGCCCGCACCGCTAAGTAACGCTCGGCCAAACCGCGGAATTGCGCGGCGGCCAAGTCGAACTGAATTTGCCCAAACGTGGCGGCCCGGAGCCCCACGCCCTCGATTGCCGCGAACAGCGTCCGCGCGGCCTCCTCGGGGTCGAGGGTCGGGTCGATTTCCCCCCGAACCTGACCCGCGCTGATCATCTCAGCGCACGCTAACACATAATGTTTATCGATTAACGCTAAATTCCTGGCCAAAATGGGGTCGCGAGAGGCCTCGGCAAGGACATCTGCGACCAATGCACCATCACCAGCGGCGAGCTTCCGGAAGAACCTCTCCGCCACCGCGCAGAGGCCGTCTATGACGGAGCCGTTCGCTGCGCTGAACGCGACCGAGGAATCCTGCCGCTCGTCCTGGGCGATAGCGGTGATGATCTCGGCTTTGGAACCAAAGTACCGATACAGGGCGCCGGCGGAGATGTCGGCCGCGGCGCAAATCTCCTGCATGGAGGTCTGGTGGAAGCCACGGCGTCTAAAGCAGTCGAGCGCCGCATCCAGGATTTGGCGGCGCCGGCGTTCAGCGAGCTCGGGGCTGGCGAGACGGGACATTGAAAGGGTGAACCTTGAAATGCTTTGCTGCGGCGCCAATAAAGCGAATGTTCGTTCGCTAATTGTGAATTGGATGCGTCCAAGTCAACGATCGGATGCGTCGCACCCCAAGGTGTTGCTGGAGTTTAATAAATGAGCCGATCGACAAGTCTCCGCGCGCTCAAGGTCGGGGTGGCCTCAGCAGCGATGTTGGCATTGTGCGGGTGCGTTCTTTTTCCCCGTGAGCACGCTACGGCGCCACCCATGCCGCAGACCTGGGTCGATGCGCCGGTGACGGCGGATGCGCCGCTGACCGACTGGTGGACCCAGTTCAACGACCCGACTCTGAATCAACTCATCTCGGAAGGGCTGCAGAACGGCCCGACCGTGCAGATCGCGCTGCTCCGCGTCCGCGAGGCGAGGGCGCAGAACCAGGCCAGTATTGGTTCGACGCTGCCGAGCATCTCCGCCGTCGCCTCGGGTGACTATTCCCGAAATGTCGATTCCGCCGCTCATAACGAACAGATGGTTGGCAGCTACGGGCCGCAGGTGACTTGGGAAGTGCCGCTGTTCGGGCGCTTCGCCGCGGCGATCGCAGGCGCCCGCGCCAACACATTGAGCGCTCGCGCCGATGCCCGAGGCGCTCAGGTGACACTCGCCGCCGACATCGCCCAGGCGTACGTCAATCTGCGCGCGGCGCAGAACACGCGCGCTGCGCTGCAAGAACTCTATCAGTCCGCCGACCAGCTCGCCGGCATTCTTGACACCAGCGCGCGCGCCGGCATCGCCGCGCCAGCCGACGCCGCCAATGCGCGGCGCTTGGCTGAAACCACACATGCGCGCGTCGCCGACGCTGTCATCGCGCAACGGGGGTCACAGAACACGCTTGCCGTGCTGCGAGGCGTCACACCAGGCGCGGAGAACGAGCAGATACGGACGGCGCTCTCGGCTCAGCACGACACGCCGACGCTCCCACTCGCCGGCGCCCCGGCCGCGCCGGCCGACCTCATCCGGTTGCGCCCCGATGTGGCGCGGGCGGAAGCGCAGACATTGCTGGCTGCGGCGGGGCTTGCGAATGCACGCGCCAATATGCTGCCGCAAATCAATCTGATTGGCGCGATCACGACATCGCAGAATGTCATTGGCTCGCCGCTTGTCGGCACACAAACGGTGGCGACGGCGCAGCCTTTGATCACGCTGCCGTTGTTCGATTGGGGTGCGCTGCGCGCGCAATCGCGTCAGGCCAACGCGCAATTCCAGGAATCCTTGATCCAGTACCGGCAAACCGTGACGCAAGCCGTTGCTGAAGCGTCGAACGCACTTGTCTCGCTCGATCAGGGCCGAATGCGTCTCGACGCGTCGCGTGCCGCTGAGCAGGCCGCGACCATCAGTGACAATGGTGCGCGCGCTGCCTATCAAGCTGGCTTGCAGAGCTTGGCCGATCGCCTCACTGCCGATCAGCAATTGATCGACGCGCGTCTTGCCCGCATCAGCGCTGAGCAGGCGCAAGCGAACGCGGCAATCGCCACCTATCGTGCTTTCGGCGGCGGCCCGAGCCTCAACGCTTCGATACGCTAGGCAAGAAAAATCCCCCCAAGGCGAGGCCTCGAGGGGATTGCCGATCCGACCGATCGCTTATGGCGACGTGGTCGACGTTGATGTGCTGGTTGACGTGCCTGTGTCTGTCGTCGTCGCGGTGGACGTGTCTGCCGGCGGCGGGGCCATGCTCGTGTCAGACGTCGTCGCTTCCGTCGTTGTTTCTGTAGAGGTCGTGGTTTGGCCGCAGGCGGCGAGCCCAACGAGGCAGGCCACAGCGGCCGCTGCCAGGATCGGTTTCAACATGCGTTTCTCCTGAGAGAGCGCCCTGAAGAGTCGGCGCACCGGATGCGGCGGTATTGCCGCTTTCGCCACAACGTCGCCGTAACCTCCCGGTTCCCGTTTAGGTTTCTCAAAAGTGATCAGGGTTCCCTCAAGCCCTGGTCCGGGCCGGGCGGCGGGCTATAAGCGGAACCAAAGAGGACCGAATGGCCGCCGAACTGAACGAAGACCAGCAGCTCATCGTAGAAACCGCGCGCGGCTTCGCGCAGGAAAAGCTCCGGCCCAACGCTGCGCGATGGGAAGATGAGGGCATGGATCGCGGTGTGCTCCAGGAGCTCGCCGGTTTGGGCTTCGGCGGCATTTATGTGCGCGAGGATGTCGGCGGCTCAGGGCTGTCGCGGCTCGATGCGGCTCTAATCTTCGAGGAATTATCCCGCGGCTGCGTGTCGACCGCGGCGTTTCTATCCATCCACAACATGTGCGCCTGGATGATCGACTCGTTCGGCGACGAGGAGCAGCGCAAGCGCGTGCTGCCGAAACTTGCGACGATGGACACGATCGCCTCCTACTGCCTGACCGAACCGGGATCCGGTTCCGATGCGGGTGCGTTGCGAACCACCGCCAAGCCCGACGGCAATGCACACTATGTGTTGAATGGCTCGAAGGCGTTTATCTCCGGCGCAGGATTCTCCGATCTTTATGTTGTCATGTGCCGCACGGGTGAGGATGGGCCAAAGGGCGTGTCCACTGTGATGGTCGAGAATGGCACGAAGGGACTCTCGTTCGGCAAAGCTGAGGACAAGATGGGCTGGCGCGCGCAGCCGACGGCGATCGTCAGTTTCGACAATTGTCGCGTGCCCGTCGAAAATCGCATCGGCCCGGAAGGCGGAGGCTTCAAATATGCGATGAGCGGCCTCGACGGCGGGCGTCTGAACATCGCTGCGTGCGCGCTCGGCGGCGCGCAGGATGCGCTTGATCGCGCGCTCGCCTACGTGCAGGAGCGCAAGCAGTTTGGAAAGCGTATCGTCGATTTCCAGAACACACAATTCGTGCTGGCGGACATGGAAACGGAGCTCGCGGCCTCGCGCTCACTGCTGCACGCGGCCGCGCGTAAGCTCGATGCCAAAGCGCCGGACGCGACGAAATATTGCGCGATGGCCAAACGCTTCGTGACGGATGCTGCGTTCAAGATCGCCGACCAGGCGCTGCAGCTGCACGGCGGCTACGGTTATCTCGCGGACTACGAAGTAGAGCGCATCGTGCGCGATCTGCGCGTGCACCGCATCCTCGAAGGCACGAACGAGATCATGCGCGTGATCATTTCGCGCGAAATGTTGAAGGGATGAGTCGCGACACCAAAGCGGAAGCGCGGGCGATCAACACCATTCTGTGGAAGGACTGGGATCCGATCGGCGCGGGCGTGCCGGAGGATGAATATGAAAGCTACGTCTGGCCTATCTACAAACTGCTGATCGAGGGCGGATCACGCGACAAGCTCGAGGCGTATCTGCGCTGGGCCGCGGATGAACACATGAAAGCGCCCGTGCCCGAGGACCGCCTCCAAACCGTGCTCGACAAATTGCTGGCGCTGCGCTTGGCTAAAAGCGAGGGGAAATACCAATGATCTTGCGCGCAATGGGCTTGGGCTTTGTGCTGTGGCTGGTCGTGGCGGCGGCGTTCCGCTTTGGCGGTGGCTATTTTTTCCTGCCGGATGAATCGATGCGGCTGTGGACATTCTTGTCCGCGCCAGTTGTGGGCGTGGCGGCGGCATTCGTGTGCCTGAAGCTCTTAAAGGAAGCGCGTGGCGATGAAGGCGAAGCCGCGATTGGCGTGACGATGCCGGGCATGCTGCTTAACGCCTTCCTCACCCACGAATTTCCGCGTGCGTTCCCGAACCTCGATCCGACGCTCGACGCCACCTTCGGCGCCTGGTGCTCGTTGTTCGCCGCGTCGATTCTGTTCATGGGGCTGTCGATGACACGGCTGGCGCCACAGGACGAGCGGGTGTGAGACGGCGCGATGTGCTATTGGGCGTGGGCGCGCTTGCGGGATGTGCGAGCATGAGTGGACCAAGCACAGCTCGCCCTTTCGTCATTGGTCATCGCGGCGCCTCCGGCGAGCGGCCCGAGCACACCATCTCAGCTTACATGCGCGCGATCGAGCAGGGCGCTGACGCGATCGAGCCGGACGTCGTCATGACGCGCGATGGCGTGCTCGTCTGCCGCCACGAGAATGAAATCTCCGGCACGACTGATGTTGCTGAGCATCCGGAGTTCGCCGATCGGCGCAAGGAAAAGACCGTCGACGGCGCCACCGCGACGGGTTGGTGGGTGGAAGATTTCACGCTGGCGGAACTGAAGACGCTTCGCTGCAAGGAGCGACTACCGCAGCTTCGACCGGCGAGCGCGTCATTCGACGGGCAGGACCAAATCCTCACGCTCACCGAAACTTTCGCGTTGGTACAGCAGCACGGCCTGAGGATCGTGCCCGAGCTGAAGCACGTCTCATATTTGCAAAGCATTGGGCTCGATCCAATCCCGGCCTTGGTCGAGACAGTGCGCGCTGCGGGCGGCCAACGTGCCGCGGACATCGCTCTGGTCGAATGCTTTGAGCAGAAACCTCTGGTTCAGCTGGCTTCTATGTCATCGCTCCGCTGGCAGTGCGTTCAGCTGATGGCGCCGCGCATCGGCCCGATTGATCGGCCTGGCCTGACGTACGAGCAAATGACGACGGACGAGGGCTTGCGCGCGGTGCGCGAATACGCGGTCGGCATCGGCGTGGAGAAGGCCATGATTGTCCCGCGCGACAATCAAAATCACGGCTTGCCGCCCACAGATCTCACCGCGCGCGCCCACGCAGCGGGATTGCAGGTGATTGTCTGGACTTTCCGCGCGGAAAATCTCTTCCTGCCGGTGGACCTTCGCCGTGGTGATCCGAATGCGCCGGACTACATGCGCCAGCGCGGTGATCTCGAAGCGGAGCTGCGTCAGTTCTATGCGCTCGGCGCCGATGGCGTGTTCTCGGATTTTCCGTCAATCGCGGTTGCCGCGCGCGGTTAAGCCACGCGCCTCAGCATCGATTTGTTCAGGATCGGGGCCTGCGCTTCGAGCAAATCTTTCATCACGCGGCCGCGGGTTTCGTCGTGCTTGATGGTGATGATGTGAATTTCACGTGCGCCGAGATTTTCCGCTGCTTGCCACATATCGTGGCGCGCCAGTGTCACTGAGAAATCATCGGTCTTGCCTAGGAAGAGGCAGATCGGGCCGCCAAATTGCGAACCGTCGTGGGGCTTCACGAACATGTAGATGCCGCCGACCTGTTCCCAATCGCGTTGCGCGCGCACGATTTCGAACTCGTACCAGCGCCCGCATGCACCCTGCCAATTGTAAGAATCGCTGCTCACCAGCCCGCTCCATCTCAGCCCGGCGCGACCCTAAGCTGAGTCGGAGACCGGCCCTCAAGGCTGCGGATCGATGCTCACATGGGCGACGTTTGCGGCGTCGAAATAAGCCGGCCAGAAATTAGTCAGCGCGTCGAGCTGGTTTTGCGCATCATCGGGCCGATCGAGCGGGACGACGCGCAAGTCGACGCCGCTGAAATCGGCCGGCTCCGCATGTGTTTGCGTTCGCCACGATGCATAGTTCGCGCCCGAAACATAAAGCGAGAAGCCGTTCGGATCGTGTTCAAGCATGTCCGACACGACGACCAGCCGGCGGTGCGGGATGGATGGGTCGTAGTCCGGATCAGCCGCGATGGCCCGCAGCGCCGCGAGAATGGGCGATGTGGCGCCACGCCCGCCGGATTGCGCGCTGCGCAATGCCCCATCGAGGGCGTGCTGGAACTCTTCGTCCCATTGCTGCTGCGTCATGCGCGCATTTTGGAAAAGGGGATTGGTGCGCTCCGGTGGAAGCGGCAGGCATTCTTTCCAGCACATTGGGATCCTAAGCTTAGAATTCCACGTGGACAAGTTGTCGC
>JADMIO011210282.1_pt1 | contig 95443 bp, 65 predicted proteins | sample 8958161 | NCBI WGS metagenome assembly JADMIO01 (sample SAMN16585339, study PRJNA669376) | soil metagenome | isolation source: Crop rotation soil | place: USA: Cullars Rotation, Alabama | collected 2011
CGCGACAACTTGTCCACGTGGAATTCTAAGCTTAGGATCCCAATGTGCTGGAAAGGGATTATATCTTAATATGCCGCTTTTCGATGCCGTGACCGATCTGAACTGGCATCTCTCGACATTTGGCTTGCGTTTGGCATTGCAATACCGGCGATAGTTTTTCTAGAAACCACCCTGTGCTTTAATTCGTATTCTGGTTTAGTTATTACATAACACTGCACATGGCTAGCATTATTGAAACCACCACCCATCGCTTGAATGAGATCGAGAAAGAACTCGCCGGACTTATTGAAGCCAGAACGCAGCTCCGATCGCATTGGGAGCTGGAGAAAAACCTGATCAAGGATATCCGAGCTAATAAGCAAGACATCGAACAGGCCAAAGCCGATGCCGAACGATTCGAGCGTGAAGGCGATCTGGCGAAAGTCGCCGAGATCAGGTATGGAAAAATCGTCGAACTTGAAAAATCCATTCGTTCGAAACAGGAAGAACTCGAGAAGGTCCAAAAAGATCAGTCTCTATTAAAAGAAGAAGTAAGTGCAGAAGATATTGCCGAGGTTGTCTCGAAATGGACAGGCATCCCGGTTTCCAAAATGCTTGAAAGCGAACGGGCGAAACTTCTGAAGATGGAGGACAATCTTCATGAGCGAGTAATAGGTCAGGATGAAGCCGTTAATGCTGTTTCGAATGCTATTCGTCGTTCGCGAGCTGGGTTGCAGGATCAGAATCGACCGATCGGCAGCTTTATTTTTCTTGGATCTACTGGTGTCGGTAAGACAGAATTGGCAAGAGCATTAGCTGAATTTCTTTTCGATGATGAACGAGCTATGGTTCGTATCGATATGTCGGAGTATATGGAGAAGTTTTCCGTTTCGCGGCTTGTCGGTGCTCCTCCGGGATATGTAGGCTATGAAGAGGGAGGACAATTAACCGAGGCTGTTCGCCGGAGGCCATACAGTGTTCTTCTGCTTGATGAGATCGAGAAAGCTCACCCTGATGTCTTTAATATCTTACTGCAGGTTTTAGATGATGGGCGTCTGACCGATTCGCAAGGTCGGACAGTCGATTTCAAGAACACAATCATCATCATGACGAGCAATATCGGCTCTCAGCTTATTACCCAACAAATAAGTAGTATCGATGGTAGTAACCGCGATGAAGTAATGAGTGATCTTCGGGGCAAACTTATTGCAGAGCTTCGAAAGGTTATGCGGCCTGAGTTTCTAAACCGCGTTGATGACATCGTACTATTTCAACCGTTACTACAAACTGATATCAGAAAGATAGTCGATGTTCAGATTGATAAGATCATCAGAATGACCGAGAAAGAAGGACTACATCTGGAGATCACTACAGCAGCCCGTGATTGGCTTGCACAAAGCGGTTATGATCCCATTTATGGTGCACGTCCACTAAAACGGGTCATTCAAAAACAGATCGTCGATACATTGGCGCTGAAAGTACTTGGAGGTGAGTTTAAGAGTGGTGATAAAATAGTGATCGATCATACCGACGCCGGACAGTATACATTTACGAAGCATTAATTAAGTTGTTAGAGCGTCACCCCTATATTAACGGAGCCACAGTAATTGGCGAAGCGGGGCTTCAAGATGTCCGTAACCCGTTTGATGGAAAATCTATAGGTACTGTCGGTTATGCCAGCCTTACACAGGTCTCAACTGCGATCGAAGTTGCAACAAACACTTTTCGGCAAGATAAATTATCGGTTGAAAAGCGGTCTGAGATATTATCAAAAGCATCGAAGCTCTTGGAAGATAAGAGCGAAGAATGTGCGAAGATCATCACGGCAGAATCCGGCAAGCCGATTACTTATTCGAGAATAGAAGTACGGCGGGGAATATTTACACTTGAAGCATCGGCTAAAGCTGCTTTGAACAGTGAAGAAAGTGAGGCTGTCAATGTAATGGGCGCTTCGAATGCTATGGGCAAGGAAGTAACGTATCGATATTTCCCAGCCGGTCCTGTCGCTGCTATTTCTCCGTTTAACTTCCCCCTCAATCTTGTTTTGCATAAGGTCGGCCCGGCGATCGCTTGTGGTTGTCCTCTGCTGTTAAAACCGCCGCCGCAAACTCCACTTACTTCTTTTTTCCTTGCTGATATTCTTGAGAAAAGTGGATTGCCGGTAGGTTGGCTCAATGTCGTGCCTTGCGAAAATGAAGTAGCCGAGCAGATGATCCAAGATGAACGGATCAAGACTCTTTCTTTTACAGGAAGCGCGGCAGTTGGGTGGAAGCTTAAAGCGCTTGTGCCGAAAAAGAAAGTAACCCTTGAACTTGGTGGTAATGCTGCAATAATCATCGATGAGGTAAAGGATTGGGATACGCTTATTCAATCGCTATGTGTTGCCGGTTTTTATTATGCTGGGCAGGTTTGTATCAGTTTGCAGCGGTTATATGTTGCCCGACATCTTTATGATGAATTGTTGCACCGATTCATTGATGCGTCAAAAAAGATTAATGTTGGTGACCCAACGGATGAAAAGGTAATGGTTGGTCCGATGATAAGCGAAAAAGAAGCAAACCGAGCGTGGTCTTGGGTAGAAGCCGCAATATCTGCCGGTGCAACCAGACATTGCGGCGAATTTAAGAAGCCGAACTGGATAACTCCAACAATTATGACCGAAGTGTCAGAGCAAACAACTTTATATAAAGAGGAGACTTTTTCACCTATTATCATTATTGAACCCTATGATTCGTTCGAAGAAGCTTTGGGAAAGGTAAATTCAAGCAAATATGGTTTGCAAGCCGGAGTCTATACTACCAACCAGAAAAAGATAGAGCAAGCCTATAATACACTCGAAGTTGGGGGCGTAATTATCAATGATACAACGACTTTCCGCATCGATACCATGCCATACGGCGGCATAAAAGATTCTGGGTTTGGCAGAGAAGGTATAGAGTGGGCAATGAGGGAAATGTGCGAAGTGAAAGTAATAGTAAAGGGTTGATATTTTCTTGCTAATTTTGTTAATAACTTTACGAATGTTTTAGGTCTGTTTTGCCTTAGATTTTCGAGTTGTTTTTCTATAATGCCCCAATCCGATTTTATACATCTCCATAACCATACCTACTACTCGCTGCTTGACGCGGCTTGTAGTGTAAAGGACCTCGTTAAGAAAGCGAAAGAGTTCGAGATGCCGGCTGTTGCCCTAACCGACCATGGAGTTATGTTTGGGGCGTATGAATTCTATAAAACGGCCAAAGCCGAAGGGGTAAAGCCTATCATTGGCTGCGAGATGTATATTGTCTCCGATGGTTCTCGCCGCGACCGGGAGCAGATCAACGATCCGAGCGGCAAACGAAAAGTTTATCATCATCTTATCCTTCTTGCCAAGAACGAGACCGGGTATAAGAACCTGATGAAGCTTGTAACGAAGGGTCACACGGAAGGTTTTTATTACAAGCCACGTATTGATACCGAAGTCCTTCGCCAGCATAGTGAGGGGCTTATCGCAATGAGTGCCTGTGCCGGAGGAGTTATCTCTCCGTATCTAATTGCCGGGCAGTACGACAAAGCAAAGCAAGTTGCCGGAATTTATAAAGACATTTTCGATACCGATTTCTATGTCGAAATACAGAACCATCATCTGGACGTAGAGAAAAGAGTATTAGAGCAAGCTCCAAAATTGGCAAAAGAGATGGGCTTAAAGCTTATCTGTTCGAATGATTGCCACTACATTCTTCCAGAGCATGCTGTACCCCATAACGTGTTGCTCTATATCAAAGACGCTGATAAGGACAACCCTCCAAACATTAATGAATTGAAGTATAAGACTCCTGAAAACTACTTCCGCTCAGCAAAGGAGATGAAGCAGTTATTCGGGCAATACGAAGGAGCTATCGAGAATACCCTTGAAGTTGCCGAGCGCTGTAATCTCGAGCTCCCGAAAGATCTTAAGATGCCAGTCTTTCCTATACCTGAAGAAGCTGGCGTTGCTTCACTCGACGAATATCTTGAAAAGCTCACAAACGAAGGACTTGAAAAGCGATATAAATCGCTAAATTCGGAATTGCAGCAGAGGTCAGAATTCGAACTCGGCGTTATCAAAAAGATGGGATATGCGGGATATTTCCTTATCACGCAGGATTTCATTGCCGAAGCTCGGCGTCGTGGAGTGAGCGTCGGTCCTGGTCGTGGTTCGGCTGCCGGCTCGATCGTTGCCTATGCGCTCGGTATCACGAATGTCGATCCGATAAAATATAATCTGCTCTTTGAGCGCTTTCTGAATCCGGATCGGGTATCGATGCCCGATATCGATATTGATTTCTCGGACGATAAACGCGACCGTGTTATTAGTTATGTCAAAGAAAAATATGGCACTGAATCAGTAGCCCAGATCATCACGTTCTCGACCCTATCAGCTCGTGCGGTATTAAAAGATGTCGGACGTGTTCTCGGTGTGCCACTGAATATTATTGGCGAATTGACGGAATGCATTCCGGTCATCATGGGCAAGGTGACACCGCTCAAGGAAGCAATGGAGCTTCCGGAAATGAAGGCGGTGCTGGCCAAATATGCCCGCAGCGATTATAAAGATAAGCTCGATACACTGCTTAAAAATTCGCTGGTGCTCGAAGGGTTTGCTAGAGCATCGAGCAAGCATGCGGCAGGAGTTGTGATCGCGCCGGGTGATATTTCAAATTATGTCCCGCTTTATAAAGCACCAAGTGAAAATGATCTTGTAACACAGTATTCAATGAAGGACATCGAAGACGCCGGTCTTCTGAAGATGGACTTCCTCGGGTTACGTACACTTTCGATCATCGATACAACGCTTGCTCTAATAGAGCAGAACCATGGAGTAAAGATCAATATCGATGAGATTCCTCTTGACGATCCAAAGACGTATGAGTTGTTCGGACGTGGTGACACATTAGCTGTTTTCCAGTTCGATTCTCCGCCGATGCAGAACTATATGCGATCGCTCAAGCCGGAGAATATGGAAGATCTTGCGGCTATGAATGCACTGTATCGCCCCGGCCCGATGGAGCATATCCCTGATTTTATCGATCGGAAGCAGGGTAGAAAAACGATCGAGTTTTTGCATCCGATTCTCGAACCTATCCTGAAAGATACATACGGCGTCATTGTATTCCAGGAACAGGTCATGCAGGTCGTTCGCGATCTAGCTGGTTTCACTCTTGCCAAAGCCGATGAAGTTCGCCGCGCGATGGGCAAGAAAGATATGGCGAAGATGGATGCCATGAAATCGAGCTTCATTAAAGGCAGTGCCGAAAAGAACGTCCCGGCTAAGATAGCCGAAGAGATCTGGGATCGACTTGTAAAATTTGCCAGCTACGCTTTTAATAAATCCCATAGTGTTGCTTACTCGTTCGTTGCCTATCAGACGGCATACTTAAAAGCGCACTATACAGCTGAGTTTCTTGCGGCGAATATGACCCATGAGATGAACTCATCGGATTATGTTGTGCAGTTGATCGATGATGCAAAACGATTTGGTATTGCCATTTTGCCGCCAGATGTAAATTCGAGTTTACTTCATTTTACTCCGACTCCGGAAGGTATTCGCTTTGGGCTTGCCGGATTGAAGAACGTTGGCGAAAAAGCTGCTCAGAGCATTGTTGACGAGCGAATCAAAGCCGGTACTTATACATCTTTATTCAGTTTTACCGGTCGGGTCGATTCGCGATTGGTAAATAAACGAGCAGTTGAAGCTCTTTCCATAGGCGGTGCATTCGACACAGTTAAACCGGACGGGACCCCGCTTAGCAAATTCCGTTCTGATCTTGTTGCAAATATCGAGAAAGCGATCGACTATGGATCGCTTTCGTCAAAGATGAGTTCACAGGGACAGGATAATTTATTTGGTGGTTCCGCAGAAGCTGTCATTAATCATGAACCGGCACTAAGCTCAGCCATTTCTGTCTTCAGCGATAGGGAAGTGCTATCAAAGGAAAAGTCGGTGCTTGGTTTCTATGTTAGCGGCCATCCACTCGAGCCATTTAGAGTCGATGTGCAAAGTTTTTCTTCGGTGAAATTCAGTGAAGTAAGTGATCTGAAGGCCAATGAGGATGTTTTTGTTCTCGGCAGTATCGTTGGAATAACCAAGAAGCTCAATCGCGATGGTAAAGCGTTTGCCATCGTATCAGTCGAAGATTTTTCCGGCAAATGTGATTGTGTCTTTTGGAACGAAGCGCTTGAAAAATATAAAGATCTTGTTGTCGACGAACAACCCATTGCCATTACCGGCAAGGTCCGTAAGAATGCCATTAACGATACGGCAAGTATAACCGTAAATGAGGCATTTCCTATTTCAGATATTCGTCGCAAACGGGCAAAAGGCGTTGTTTTTAAATTAACCGATAACGGTGGAATCCCCAACGGTGAGATGCATCACTTGCAGGAAGTGATCAAACGTCATCCTGGGAATTGCATCAGTTACATCTCTGTTGAAAATTTACAAACTACTTCGCGGCGTCATTATAAGCTTCCGGAATCATTCACGGTAGCCGCAACTGATGCTCTTATCGCCGATGCGGAGGCTCAGTTAGGGCGAAACTCTGTGCTTTTTAGAACGTAATAACCCATAGTTACAAAAATTTACAAAGGAAAAGTATGATTACCAACGGAACCCCCTTACATTTTGAGGACGCCACATTCGAACAGGATGTCCTATCGTCCGATAAGCCTGTGCTGGTCGATTTTACGGCCACCTGGTGCGGCCCCTGCAGGATGATCGCTCCGATTGTCGATGAGCTTGCAAAAGAATATGACGGTCGTGCTCTTATCGGCAAGGTCGACGTCGATGAGAACCCGCAGATCTCGATGAACTATGGCATCCGCTCCGTCCCGACCTTAATGATCTTCAAAGGTGGCAAGCCCGTCGATATGATCATCGGTGCCGTCGGCAAGCAGCGCCTTGTTGAGAAGCTAAACGAGTATGTAAATTAATGCGTAGATAGGTTAGTGAAAAAAGCCCGCCGGTTAGCGGGCTTTTTTATTACCCTCCGTTTTCGCAACACTATCTGTCAAATTGCTGTTTATAGCCTCAGATGTCAAAAAAGTGGAAGCAGGCTGTTGTTGTTGGCGCATCGCAAGGTATAGGGGAAGCTCTCGTCTATGAATTGGCGCGGCATGGGGTGTCGGTTGCCTTAGTATCGCGAAATAGCGAAGCAATGAAACGAGTCTCAGAGAAGGCCAAAGGTTTAGTGGCAACTGCCGCCTTTCCAACCTACACTCACGATGTAACAAATTTTTCAGAAGTACCAGAATTATTTCAGCAGATCACGAAAGATCTCGGTGGCCTCGATGCAATTATCTATAATGCCGGAGCGATGCCAGATGTAAAGCTCGATGAGTATAATTTTGAAAAGGATAAGCTCATAATCGACGTGAATGTGCTTGGCGCGATGGCTTGGTTAGACGAAGCAGCCAAACGCTTTACTTCCGTCGAAGAAGGGACGATCGTTGGTATATCGAGTATTGCCGGTGAACGAGGACGAATCGGAAATCCTGCATATCATACTTCTAAAGCTGCGCTCACCACCTACCTAGAATCGCTTCGCAATCGACTCGCACGCCGCGGAGTAACTGTCGTGACGATAAAACCGGGACTTATTGAAACTGAAATGGGAAAGAAATCGGCGAATCGATTGTGGATGATCACACCAGAAGAAGCAGCCCGACAGATCGTTAAGTCTTCCCGTCGAGGTGCTATCGTAAAATACGTGCCGTGGAAATGGCGTATCATGTCCTTTATTTTACACTGCATTCCTTCTTTTATTTTCCGCAGGCTTTCGTTCTAAATGGCAATATTACCAGTTGACCGTTTAGAAAAGGTCGAAGGCTGGGGCGGCGCCGTTGCCAGCTTTGGGTATGTCTATCGTCCTACTACACTCGAAGGCATTCAGGAAGTTTTTCAACTTGCCCGAGAAACTGGACGTAAAGTTACCTTCCGAGGTTCAGGCAGAAGCTATGGTGATGCATCGAGCGGTGCTGAGCATATTATTCTCGACCTTTCCCGAATGAACCGCATTCTCGAATGGGATCCGCATAGTGGCATAATCACCGTCGAACCTGGTGTAACCATCGAACAACTTTGGAAATATATCATTGAAGATGGTTGGTGGCCACCCGTTGTATCGGGCACGATGTATCCGACGATAGGCGGGTGCCTTGGAATGAACATTCACGGCAAAAATAACTTTAAGGTAGGTCCTATCGGTGAGCATGTTCTCTCATTTGGTATGCTTTTCCCGAATGGAGAGATTAAACATATCACTCCTGCAACTGAACCGGAATTGTTTTATAGCTGCATTTCAAGTTTTGGGTTACTCGGTTGCTTCATTAGGATCACTATTCAAATGAAGAGAGTCTATTCCGGACTACTTCATGTAAAAGCTTATACAGCCGACACTCTCCACGAACAGTTCGAAGTTTTTCAGAAGCATCTTCCCGAAAGCGATTACCTTGTCGGTTGGACCGATTGTTTTTCAAAAGGCGATAAACTTGGTCGTTCGATCATCCATCAGGCCAATTATTATAGGCCGGAGGAAGACCATTTTCCAAAACAGACATTACGGGTCGAACGACAACTTCTACCTGATACAATTCTTGGATTTATCCCGAAGTCGATGGTCTGGCTGTTGATGCGTCCGTTCTCAAATAATTTTGGAATGAGACTCATTAACACAGTACGATTTTTAATGAGTAAAATGCCGATCATCGGTAAGAAATATTATATTCAATCTCATGCCGAGTTTGCCTTTTTGCTTGACTATGTGCCCGGGTGGAAGCGGTCCTATGGGCGTGGAGGATTGATTCAATACCAATCGTTTGTACCCAAAGAAAAGGCTGAGGAAGTATTTCGAAAGCAGATAGAACTTTCACAAGCTGAGGGGATAGTTCCTTATTTAGGTGTCTTTAAGAAACATCGGCCGGATAGCTTTCTTATTACCCATGCCGTTGATGGGTATTCGTTTGCCCTCGATTTCAAAGTGACAGAAAAAAAACGCGAGCAGCTTTGGAAACTATGTGCAAAGATGAACGATATCGTCCTTGAAGCAGGAGGTCGATTTTACTTTGCTAAAGATGCAACACTTCGACCTGAAGACTTCAAACGATTTCTTGGGGAAGAAACCCTTACGAAGCTTCAGCAATTGAAGCAACGGTTTGACCCTCAGAACATATTACATACAGATCTTTCCCGACGCTTAATGGGAAATCAGGGCTTATAAAATTTCATTATCTTTAGCGACCCTTGATTCTTCTGCTTGAGAGCCCCAGTAATAGTAGAGTAGTGGTAGAAATCTTCAATGGTCAATCCCAAGTCGGGTGAAAAATATGTATCGACAAATATGGAGCCAAGTATCTCATTGCCGGCTGAATGGATCGTTACATTGTGTCTAACATGAATTGCCTTAAGAGTAGTATCTTTCCCATTTGATACAACGAAAGTGGTATCATCCATTGTGGTGGCCTGGTCTTGCAATTGGAACCATCCAAAAAAAGCAGGTACGAAAACCGAATCTTTCTTCCCAACCCAGGTTGTTCCCGCAGGCGAGCCGGGCTTTGCAATGAGCACCCAACCAACATCAACGGGATGCCCTACATACTGTAACAGCAAGGGGTAATTGTTCAGGGCGCTGAAACCGTAGTTATATCGGTAGAGATCGCCATTCGCATCTTGATAATAGAAGCTAGTATCAGGAGGGGTTGTTGAAAAGACAGATTTAACAGCCTTTACATTATTCGGAAAGGGTACGGCGGTATCGACTATCGATTCTTCGACACCGGTTAAGTTCGGTATTAAGCGATCGGGATTATTGCCACTTGCATCAGGAGTGTCAACTTTGAAGAGGTCATACTTGGCGAAGCCATCACCACGAAAATGGACTTTCGTTGGAGTATAAGTTTGAGGAGTCGAGGGTTCATCGGAACCGCACGATGAAATGGCTACTGCAACGGTCGCAATGGCAAGGCCGAAAACAAAAAAATTCTTCATATATTAAATAAAACCATTTTTCATAAAAAAGTTACAGCCGGACTTTGCCGGCTGCAATCTTAGAATATAAGTTAATAGCTTAGAGCTTAACTTTTGCAATATTAGCTTTTACATCATCCGAGCTTTTCTTGAGTTCGGCAGCTTCCTCGTCGGTAAGTTTGATCTGTATGATCTCCTCGATACCGTTAGTCCCAAGCTTCACCGGTACGCCGACAACGGTATCATTAAGCCCATATTCACCTTCAAGCCAAACAGCACAGGGCAGAATCCGCTTTTTATTGCGGGCAATGGATTCAACCATTTGTGCCGTGCTTGAGCCAGGTGCATAATAGGCACTGCCTGATTTCAGGAAATTAACGATCTCAATGCCGCCGTCACGAGTACGTTGAATGATCTGCTGAAGACGATCATGCGGAATAAGCTCCGGTAGAGGAATACCAGCTACCGTTGAATAGCGGGCGAGGGGCACCATTGAATCTCCGTGGCCGCCCAAAACGAACGCCGTCACATCCTGAACCGATACATCGAGTTCCATGGCAATGAAACTGCGGAAGCGAGCACTATCGAGAACACCAGCCATACCGATAACTTTGTTGCGCGGAAGACCCGTCTTTTTTAGTGCAACATAGGTCATGACATCGAGTGGGTTCGAAACTATAATAAAAATGGCATCTCGGCTATATTTATAGGCCATCTCGGCACAGCCTCCGACGATCTCAGCGTTCTTTGCTAACAAATCATCACGGCTCATACCTGGTTTACGGGCAAGGCCGGCAGTAATGACAACAATTTCGGAATTGGCCGTCTCTTCGTACCCGTTCGAACCGACGATACGGGTATCGGTACCATGCACTGGTGCGGATTCGAACATATCAAGGCCTTTGCCTTGCGGAATACCATCGACAACATCGACGAGTACAACTTGTTCGGCGAGTTCTTTATCGGCCACGCGCTGGGCGACGGTTGCACCGACATTGCCGGCGCCAATTACAGTGATTTTTTTCATTGATAATAATAAAATATAGTGAGCGCGGACGTAAACGCTTTAGGAGGGGTGGAGGTTCAGGGCAATTAATCAATTACGGATTACGAATTAGAAATTACGAATCCAAAAAACTCGTAATTTCTAATTCGTAATTGAATCAGTCACCGACGCCGATCTCCATGTCGTCGTCAAGGTCATCTTCACCACTGCCGATCATCCCCTGAGCGACGTCGAAGTCTTCGCTTTCTACATAAATACCAACTCCACGGGTATAATCGAGTGCCGGAAGCATGGAATCGGTATCAGCGGCCTGCATAAGTGATTCAATCCCGGCTTCGGCTAGTTTTTGTTTAACAATCTCCGCCTCGATCTCATTGTTAACGGTAGTAAGCAGTACAAGGTTATCCATAGGTAGTCTCTGTAAATGAATGCCTTCAAAATGCTCTTTGGCTATTATCTGTTCCCGTAATAACGTATCTTTGATAACGGATGACATCAATACTCGGTGTATATAATTTCACTCAGAACTCAAGCGCAGCAGAAATAATGGCTGTGATGCTTCAGGATGCATATCTGCAAGGGGATATAGATAAAAAAGAAGAAGGACAATGTCTATCATTCGGCATCGTCGATGGAAATAGTAGGGCAGTGTTATTTGAGTCAAGAACCGGTTTATTGGCATTATTTGGAACTCTGTTTCTTCCGAACACCAAGAGATTGTTAACAGACAGTGATTTTGAAACAGAGTTCATTCCAGCGTTTACTGAAAACTGCATATCATTCCTTTCAAATTGTAGTGGGGCATTTTGCTTTGCCTATTATGATAAAATAGAAGGATCCATTTTCTTATCAAACGATCCTTTTGGAAATCTTCCTCTTTACTACTCACTTACAAAGGATTCAGTGGTTTTTTCAACTCGCCAACGACCCGTCGCATTGGCGATTGGGAGAAAAATATCACAGGACTCTATAGGACAATATATCAGGAGTGGCACAATAGTAGGGGGGCAAACTTTTTATGAGAACTTAAATCGGCTTGAGACGGCATCGATCTGCAAGATAACTCATGAGGGTAATGCCACACTGCAAAAATATTTCTATCCGACCTATTCGTATTGTGACCGATCTGAAATACCTGATCTAGTTTCTAAAATTGCACAGACACTTGCGGTCTCAGTTAGCCGAGAAATTGAACAAGGGGCAGATATTGGGGTGGCCCTAACGGGAGGATTCGATTCGCGAACCACACTTGCTATATTATTAGGAATTCAGAAAACCAGAGGTATTTCATTCTATACTCATGGTACGCCTGATTCTTTCGATCTGAGGATAGCCTCACAATTATGTTCATCGTTTGGGCTACCACATGCTATTTTTACTTTTGACGATACTGTATTCTCTGATTCCATCAGACAGTTCGACACAATTGTTGATAGGTCCGAAGGAGGGCTTGGTGTTGAAGCGGCTCTTTCAATGGAAGCCATGCAATGGAAAGGCGATAGATTTAACTCGATTCTAGATAGTCACGGTGGCCAGATCTATAGGCGGACTATCTTTAAAGCCCGGATTCGCTTACTTAAAAAAAATATTATTAGTGGTCTGAACAGGCTTTTTGTTTCCCAGCTTTCGAGATCACGATTCTTATTGCCAGATGTGTTGTCTTCCTCTTCTCAACGGGTATCCAGAGCATTAGAGCAGTATTTTTCCACGTTGCCTTTTCATTTGGTAACCGGAGATAAGATCGACCGTTTCTTCATCGACATATTATGTAATAATAAGTACTCAAATGTTGGCAATGTCGAAATGAATTACACTCGATTAGCACATCCATTGCTTGATATAAAAGTGGCAGAATTATTATCTCGGATCCCTGAGGATTTCCGACGGAGGAATTTAGTATATGAGAGTTTGTACGAGTCGTTGGTTCCAGAACTGAAACGGTTTCCGTTGGAAAATAACGGATATAAAATACCTTTCAATGGTTACCGGTGGAAACGATATATTCCACAAAGTTTAGAGTTGTTCTTTAAAAAGATAGGAATCCCTTATTCATTTCAGCGGCCAATAACCTCACAAGATCTGGTTATGAAATTTGGTAAAACTAGGGCGCAAGAAATATTGGAGGAGAATCTTTCATTCATTACGGAATATGTTGATTCTGCAGGATTACGGTCTGAGATGGATAAACAAGCGCTTACTAATGTAGAGCTTGTTGCCCTTACCAACTTCGCCCTATTGATGCGGTATTTGAAGGGAATTTGAGCTCATAGGACTCATAACCGATCTGTCGTAAATACTCTGACAATGTTTTTGTAAAGCCATGCATTGTAAATATCCGTGTTGCTTCAGTAAGTTTAACAGCTGTTAGTAAGCCTTCCCAATCAGCATGATCTGAAAGGGGAAAGCCAATGTCGTATACTTTACTATTGCGGCCGCCCCGCGACATCCACCCAGAAGCAAAAGCGCTTGAAATCATCGAGGGGTTAATAGAATGAAAAACTTTCATATTTGGTGGAGCAATAATGAGCGGAGACTCACCTATCATTTCATCCAATGTTTCTGCTGAGACTATTCTGACGTCGGGGAATGTAACCCCAGCGGTTCGGTAATGAGGTAGATACTGCTCAATAGTATGGTAGATATATACGGGCCCAATAGACGGATCAACCCCTGCTAGTAAGCGTTGAGCTTTCCCAAGAGAGTATGCATTAATGATACTGGTCGTACCCCAAAGTTTATTCAGGCTCCACCAGTCGTTTATTTGATTGAAGACTTTGCTCTGTGGCTTCCACTTATAGGTTGGCCGTCCGAAAGTGGACTCTGTAATGAACGTATGGCATTTCACTGGTTCGAATGTTTCACAGGTTGCATCAGGTTCAAGCTTATAGTCACCGCTGACGACCCAAACTTCACCGCCAAATTCAACCCTGACTTGTGAAGAGCCGAGAATATGGCCGGCTGGGTGGAGGCTAACCTTCACGCCGTTAATATCGATTTGCTGGCCGAATTCCAGGGTCTCAATGTTTGCTTTCAACCCAACCCGAAGCCTAACGAGAGGCTCTCCGGTTCTAGAAGTAAGATACGATTTCATCCCGGGCCGTGCATGGTCGGTATGGGCATGGGTAATGACAGCACGTGCAACGGAAGCATGGGGGTCGATATAGAAATCACCCTGCTCGCAATAAAGTCCTGAAGATGTGGGTTGGATTAAAATAGGCGTTCCAGTAAATAAAACAGCAAAAGCAATACCTAGTTCAATAGCTATTTTGGAACGGTCGCAAATCCTAAGTCGTTAGGCTAACTCGAAATTACGGCGTGTAGCGCAGCCTGGTAGCGCACTACTTTGGGGTAGTAGGGGTCGTGGGTTCAAATCCCGCCACGCCGACCAGTTTTCCACTTGATACTGACCAAGATAATTTATCTTCATTCTCCATTTTTTGACACATTCTTCTTTTTGGAAAAAATATTTATCCGTTAATTCATTATTTTTCAATTAATAGCCGCTGTTTTTTTTGTGCAGAAATAATTATTGAATTTTCGGAAAAATGTAGTATATTTGTGTTGATAAGATGTGGATGAATTGTGAAACAGGGGGGTAAGTCCCTTTGTTAGCAATAGTAGGCCAAGCAATATGAACATTTACGACGACTACGACCCATTTGCCTTTGATGATGAAGATTCTTCCTCCGGTAATGACGCTCCTAAAGAGAACCGTGATGAACGCCGCCGATATTTTGAAGAAGAGCTGACCCGTTTTCGTGAAGAAAAGAATGCTGACCCTAAACAACGAGCATTTCTAAACCCTGATATTCTCGAAGAGCTGATCGATTATTGTATTGAGAATGAAAAATACGAAGAGGCATTGCATTATAGCAAGCTTCTGACCGAACATGCTCCATTTAGTGCTCTGGCTTGGAGCCGGCGTGGGATGCTTGAAGCCCACCATGGGCAATTTGAAGAAGCCTTACTTTCGTATGAACGAGGCTTGCTTCTTGATCCGGTCGATACTGAACTCTCCCTTAATTATGGTATCGTCCTTGAGGCACTAGGGCGTATTGAAGAAGCTCTTGAATCGTTCGACAGATCTCTTTCTCTCGATCCATCTAATGATGAGGCTCTCTTCAGTAAGGCTATTTGCCTGCAAAAAGCGGAGCGGTATCGTGAAGCTGCCGCAATTTTTAATTTCCTCATTGCAAAAGAGGAATATGCCAAAGATGCTCTTTACGAATTAGGATTCTGCTATGATTCGCTCGATGAGTTCGATAAAGCTATTGCTTCCTACGAAGCGCATTTGGATCTCGATCCTTATGATCATAGCGGATGGTATAACCTTGGGATAGTTTATAACCGCATGGGGATGTATCACAAAGCTATTTCTTGTTATGAAATGGCTTTGGCTATTAAAGATAGTTTTGCTTCGGCGTGGTATAATCGCGGTAATGCGTATGCAAATCTTGGTAAGCTGAACGAAGCCATCGAATCATATAAAGAATGTCTTAAGCATGATGCCGAAGACGTTAGTGCATGGCACAATCTTGGGAATGCGTATGAAGAATTGCAACGGTGGCGCGATGCCATTCGGTGCTTCTCACAGGCTGTAAAATATAACCCGAAACATTCTGAGAGTTATTTCGGACGTGGCTCTTGCTATGATGCACTTGACCATCCTCGTAAGGCGCTTGAAGATTATGAAGCCGCTCTTGCTATCAACAACAAAAGTGCCGATCTTTGGTATGCGAAAGCTGATGCGCTCTATAACCTTGGACGTATAAGTGAGGCGTTGCTTTCATATAAGATGGTGCTTGAGATCACCCCAACCGATTTTGAGGCTTGGTTCGATTATGGCGAGACATTGTACGAAGATGGGCAGTTCGCTGAAGCCGCCGTCGCATTCGAACAGGCTATCTCAATTGAACCCGATTGGGTTAATGCCCATTATCTTCGGGCCAAAGCACTATATGCAAATGGGGATAGTCTTGAATCGGCGGTAGAGTTACTTGTGACCTTCCGTCTTGACGAGACAAAACGTCAGCAGTTCGAAAGCGAATTCTCCTCGATCCGAAACGAAACGGCTTTTTTGGAATTAGAAAAGATCGTTACCGAGCAAGGTAAAATAGACCCACCAGTGGCTTAAATATAGCTATTAAGCACAAAATTATTGAATTTCGGGACTAATCACTTCAAATCTCCGTATATTTGTATGAAAAACATCCGTTAAGATAAGGAGTTTTTCAATGTCAAAACAGACCGCATCCCGCCTTTTAGCTTCCACTCGGCTTCCTCTCGACCTCGAATCGAAATTTCCCTATGGTGATGGCATCACGTATGACGATGTCCTGTTAGCGCCAAACTATAGCGAAGTCCTGCCGCGCGAAGTCGATATTTCAACACAGTTCACCCGTAATATCCGCCTCTATACACCATTCGTATCGAGCGCGATGGATACTGTTACCGAATCGGCAATGGCGATCGCTATGGCCCGTGAAGGTGGCATTGGTATCATTCATAAAAATCTTTCAGTAGCACGCCAGGCAGAAGAGGTTGATCGTGTGAAGCGAAGCGAAAGCGGTATGATCCAAAATCCGATCACACTGCGCAAAGGCCATACGCTTCGAGATGCGTTATTGTTGATGGAAAAATATTCCATCTCCGGAATTCCGGTGATCGATGCCGAAGAACGATTGATCGGAATGCTTACCAATCGAGACATCCGATTTGAAACCGATAAAGATCGTCAGGTCGAACACATCATGACAAAGACGAATCTTGTTACGGCCCCGGTCGGGACGACACTTGAAAAAGCTGAAGTCATCTTGCAGCAAAGCAAGATAGAGAAGTTGCCGGTTGTCGATAAAGCAGGGAAGCTCAAGGGTCTGATAACCTTCAAAGATATTCAAAAGAAAAAACGCTATCCGAATGCAGCAAAAGATTCGTCCGGTCGATTGGTTTGTGGCGCTGCTGTCGGTGTTTCATCCGATACACTCGAACGAGTCGAAGCACTCTTCGGAGCGAAAGTCGATGTCGTCATTATCGATACAGCCCACGGCCACACCAAAGGCGTGATCGAGATGGTGAAGTCGGTCAGGAAAGCATATAAACATCTTGAGGTGATTGCTGGTAATGTTGCCACCGGTGAAGGAGCACTATCGTTGATCGAAGCTGGTGTGGATGCAGTAAAGGTCGGAGTAGGTCCCGGTTCGATCTGTACAACAAGAATTGTAGCAGGCGTTGGTGTGCCACAATTGACAGCAGTAATGCTTGCCGCTTCATCCGCTGCGAAGAAAGGTATCCCGATCATCGCTGATGGTGGTATCAAACAGACTGGTGATATTCCTAAAGCGTTAGCAGGTGGTGCATCGACAGTTATGATCGGCAATCTCTTTGCCGGCACTGAAGAATCACCCGGCGAAAAAGTATTCCTCGAGGGGAGAGCGTATAAAACCTATCGTGGAATGGGTTCGCTTTCGGCGATGGCGCAAGGTTCAGCCGATCGCTATTTTCAGGATGTCGAAGAAGGTCTTTCGAAGATGGTACCGGAAGGTATTGAAGGCCGAGTACCGTTCAAGGGTTCACTGTCAGAAATAATTTATCAGATGGCCGGAGGCTTGCGAGCTGCGATGGGCTATACCGGCTCTGCAACGATCAAAGAATTACAATCGAAGGGGAAGTTCGTAAGAATCAGTCCGGCAAGTTTGAAAGAATCGCATCCTCATGATGTGACCATCACAAAGGAAGCGCCGAACTATCATTTATAAATGAGATTAAGCGTCGCCTAAAGTAACCGCTTCAACTTCTTCCTCAGCGCCTAATTCTTCTGCTGCTTTCACAAGTTCTGGGAAGTAATGCTCCTCAGCGATCGAGCGCGAAAGATATTCAGCCCAATTCGTTTCTCCGGTGCCTTTGTGTACTTTAGACATGTGTTTTGCCGCGGCCCTGAGATGCGAGCGTTTCCAATCAATGATCGACTGATCGAGTTTTAGTAACTCTTTGCCCAATGATTGTAACGGAGCGCCAAGATCGCCAGTAAGTGCTAAGTGATAAAGCTTTTGTAGATCAGTCTCGCTTGATGAAGCTCTCACGGCTTTCTCATAGGCCATCCGGAAAGAATACGGCTCTCGCTTTTCATACATTTCATTGAGCCAGGTCAAATGCTTCTCTTTGAATTTAACGAGTGTTAATGTAGGCTCTCCGGTTTCGATGTCTCTTGCGGCTCGCTCCCAATAGAAGGTTGTATCAGCCCCTTTCTCAGCTTTACGTTCGAGACCGGCAACAATTTCAATAGCTCTGAACTGTGCCGATTGAAAGCCGCTCGACGAACCGAAGGCTTTTCTGAATTCAAGAAATTCTTCGCTGCTTAAGCCATCGATAAGCACACTAAAACTGTCGGTCAGAAAGCCGATAATTCTATTGGAGCGTGAAGCTGATTCCAGTGCTCTCGAAACATTTGCAGGTGATTCGAGCAACGACTGAATCCCTTTCTCCATCTCATGCAAGGTCAGTCGAAACCACAATTCGGTCTGTTGATGATAAATAAGAAAGACCATCTCATCGTGATAGTCCGTTAACGGATGTTGCAATGACAGCAAGGTGTCGGTTTCGATGTAATCATCATAGATAACCTCACGACGAACGGCGACGCTTTCAAGATAATCGGAAGCGCGATCACCATATCGAGTAATAACTTTATCGAGAGCAGTTTGTAAGTCTGTATTATTCTTCATCACTTAAAATTCACGTACTACTAATTCTTTTACTTGTTCACGGATAACTTTTAAACCCATATCGATCTCATCGCGAGTGATATTCAACGCTGGACGGAAGCGGATGGAGCGATCACCACAGCCGATGATGATAACGCCTTCATCATAGCACTTTTGTTTAAGTACATCACGCATCTGAGCTTCAGCAACAGTAAATGCACACATCAAACCTTTGCCACGAGGATTAGAAATGATAGAGGAAAACTCCGAAGCAAGTTCGGTCAATTTGTCTTGAAGGTAATCGCCTTGAATGCGAGCATTCTCGACAAGATTCTCATCGCGAATGACCTCAAGATATTTCTGCGCCCGAACCATATCGACGAGATTACCGCCCCAGGTCGAATTGATGCGGCTCGATTTGAAAAAGACATTCTCATGCACTTCATCGATCCGCGGTCCTGCAAGCAAGCCGCAGACCTGCATCTTCTTGCCGAAGGTCATGATATCCGGCTGAACAAAATGCTGATGCGCCCACATCTTACCGGTTAATCCGACACCAGTCTGCACTTCGTCATAGATCAACAGGGCATCATTCTCATCGGCAAGTTTGCGAAGCGTGCGGTGAAAATTCTCGCTAAAATGATTATCGCCACCTTCACCCTGGATCGGTTCGATGATGATCGAAGCGATCTGATCGGGATAATTCATGAAGGCTTCCTTCATTTGCTTGACGGCCTGTTCTTCGGCATCGCGGCCTTTAGCAAGATTCTGATCGTTCTGCGGATAGAAGAGATATGGAGCATCGATACGCGGCCAATCCTTGAACTTCGGAAAGTACATTGTCTTGTTAGGATCCGTATTTGTCAGCGTTAGGCCATAGCCATTTCGTCCATGAAACGAATTACGAAAATGCATGACAAGGTGTCCTCGTTCATGCGTATACCCCTTAAGAAAATTACGGCGGACTTTCCAATCGAAAGCTACCTTCAACGCATTCTCAACGGCAGCGCTGCCGCCTTCGATAAGAAATAAGTGGGGGAGATAATCGGGAATGGCTACTTGGCTAAAGGTCTCGACAAACTCCGCCATCTCAACAGTATAAGCATCCGAACTCGATGGTTTATTAATGGCAGCAGTAAGCATCCGCTCTTTGAATTCGGGTGTCTGCATTGCCGGATGATTTAAACCAATTGGTCCCGAAGCAAAGAAGGTAAAGAAATCGAGAAAGCGTTTGCCAGTGCGGGCATCATAAATGAAATTGCCATCGGATTTTTTGAGATCAACCACAAGGTCGAACCCATCGACAAGCATATGCTTTTCAAGAGTCTCATGGACCCGATCAGCAGAGATATGCACTGATTTGCTGCCGGTATTCGTCAATTCAGCCGAGACCTCAGCCGAAGAGCGAACTTCAACAATATTGTTTTTAATCATAACCGAAACCCCTTTTTAGTAATAATTTTAGCGAAATAATAGTGCACTAAAGAACAAGCTGGCAGACCCAAACGTTTGGCTAGTCCTTGAATGGCGATGTAAATACATATTGCTCCTTCTGCAAGATCAACCTTGGTCTTGAAGTCCTTCGTAAGCGAGACGATGGGTACCACGATATCAATACACTTTTTTTTCAGCTCAATGACCCGTATGATATTTTTACCGTCACGGAGTCGGACAAATATGAACTGACTGTTAGCGGTAGCTCTATCGCTTCGGATTCCTCGAATCTGGTAACGAAAGCATTTCAGCGATGCGCAGAATTTGCGGGTGTCCCATTGCCGAATTTGAAGATCGAATTACAAAAGCAAGTACCTCATGGAGCTGGACTCGGAGGTGGTTCGGCCGATGCTGCAAAAGCCATCGAAATATTTTCCGAATTAGTTGTCGAATTAGACCCCATGAAGCAGATGGAGATCGCCGCTTCGTTAGGAGCGGATGTACCCTTTTTTCTACTTATTCACAATGCTGCAGTTGCTTCGGGAAAAGGGGATGTGTTAGATCCAATGACGATCGAATTAGAGAATCCGATCGTCATTGTTAAACCAACGGATATTTCAATTTCTACAGCAGAAGCATACAAAGCCTTACAACTAGAAGATCGCGCGCCAACGGATTTTCTTGAAGCTATCGAACAGCCATTGTCGAATTGGAGAACGATCATTATGAATGACTTTGAAAAACCAGCATTTAATTGGCATTCTACACTGAAATCTTTAAAGCAACAATTATACGATAATGGGGCTGGCTTTGCGCTGATGAGTGGTAGTGGAAGTTCTTTGTTTGGTGTTTATCCTGATAGCGTGACAGCAGAAAAAGCAATTGAGGAATTCCAAAAAGATGAGCGATTGGAAGTATTTCTTGCAAATAATAATCCGAGAGAAGCTGATCAGGAAGAGGTGTAGCGCGTACGGGAATCGAACCCGTGTCGCGGCCTTGAGAGGGCCGTGTCCTAGCCGCTAGACGAACGCGCCAAGCTATGAAATGCGCCTGTAATACAAATTTGCCAGAACCGAGGTTCCGAACTTGGAAGCCGAGAGTAAAATCTCCTCTTCTTTTCAAAAAAGTAGTATTTTTGCACATTCACAATTACGCTTGCTATGAAGATTAAACGTATCGTTCTTGCAGTAATATTTGCCATTATGGCCTTCTCGACTGCTTCGGCGCAGAGGAATCCATCGCTAATAAGCTCACGCCATTATGTCGGCATTGAAGCCGGATTAAATTATAGCTGGTTTTCCGGCGCAAAGAATTTTTTTCAGACCTATAATTTCCCATACCGAGATTTGGGAGTTGATTTCGCACCAATGAACATGCAAATAAGTAGTCCCGGTAGTGGCTTCGGATTACATATTGCTGGAACACTTGATCTGTCGTTGTCAGATTTTTTAGGATTACAAGGTAAAGTTTTTTATAACACCCATAACACCTCTAATACTGAAACCCAAACTATCCAGTGTAATGATGCCTTTGGGAACCCAGGCAGTGCAGAAGTTGAAAGCCAGTTAAACTATAGTCTGGCTTATCTTGGAGGTACAATTGGAGTCAGGTTGCAATTTCAGCCTGAAGGAATTTACGGATTGGTCGGGGTAGACTACAGTTCATTAAGCAGCAACGAAGCTTCAGGCCAACAGAAAATTCTTAGCTCTACAAATAATTGTCAATATTTATTTCAGCCTAGCAATAATACGCAAACCGGATTTACGGAAGTGAAATTTGGCCCTAACTCTATTGACGATTTTTTTAATTCTTCGCAGCTTCATGCAAAACTTGGTATTGGTACATTCATACCGCTGGGCTCAGGAGATATGGTGCTTACACCTGAGTTAGCAATAGGAATTCCGTTAAGCCCGCTTTTTAATGAGACAAACGAAGACGCCTACAAGAGCTTCGGTACTACCACACCCTCATTATGGTATGCCACACTTTCGGTTGCACTCAAATTCCCGTTCGGAGCAAAGAGCCGCGATGAAATGACTTCCGAACCTGAAGAAGATCGCGGTACATCCGAAAAAGGTGAAGATGAAGGATATGCAAATCTGACCGGAAAAGTAACCGATGCCAGAACAGGAGATCCAATTAAAGCCGACGTCACAGTAACTGACCTGAAAAGCCAGAAAGTCGTTGCCAAGACCAAGACAGGTTCTGATGGTTTGTACGATATTCGTGTAAAGGCTCCCGGCAGGTACTCCGTAACCGCAGATGCTGACGGTTATTTGTTTGGTACGGCTTATTTTGAAGTCGATGCTAACGGCCGTATTCTCAAAGGCAATCACGATCTGAAGCTAAGCAGCGCTTCGGATGGCAGGACGCGTTTGCTCATCTTCTTCGATTTCAATAAGGATGATCTACAACCGGAATCTTACCCAGAACTCGAACGCGCGGTAGCCATCATGAAAGCTTATCCGTCAATGCAGGTAGAGATCGCCGGATATACCGATAATGTCGGTAGTGATACCTATAATAAAGACCTTTCAAAACGCCGCGCAAATGCCGTTAAGGATTATCTAGTTCGTCATGGTATCGAAACAGACCGTGTTCAGGCAAAAGGGTATGGGAAGGATTCGCCGATCATGCCGAACGATAGCGATGAGGGCAGGGCCGCAAATCGTCGAGTAGAGTTTGTAGTTCTACATAAGTAGGTCGCTACTTAGTATAGAAAAGCCCGTTTTTTCAAGCGGGCTTTTTTTTATATCTTTATAAAATTCGTTTACCCATACTACTGGCAATAAGATCGGCAGCAAACTCCGCGCTGGCGTTTTTATTATCGAGAATAGGATTGACTTCTGCTATCTCAAAGCTTGACATATATCCGGTATCGGCTATTGCTTCCATTATTAAATGCGCTTCGCGATAGCTTAATCCACCCGGTACGGGTGTTCCAACTCCACCGGCGACACTTGGATCCACAGAATCAAGGTCAAAGCTTACATGCAAATGATCGACCTTTGCTCGCATTGAATTCAATAGCTTGGCAATGACACGGTGGGTGCCGAGTTTATCGAGATCGGTCATTGTGTATGCCTCGATCTTTAATTTTTTTATTAGCAACGATTCTCCCGGATCGACAGACCGCAGGCCTATCATTGCGATCTGGTGTGGAGCAAGTGTTGTAAAGTCACCGCCGACCTGAGTCAGCTCAGGTGCACCAAGGCCAAGGGATACTGCAACCGGCATACCGTGAATATTGCCACTTGGGGAAGTCTCAGGAGTATTGATATCGGCATGTGCATCGATCCAGATCACACCAAATCGCTTCTTGTGTTTTTTGCAATGGTTAGCAATGCCTGCGATCGTACCGATGGCCATCGAGTGATCGCCGCCAAGGACAAGTGGAAATTCGTCGTGATTAAGGGCAGCTTCAACTTCTGTAGCAAGGGTTTGGCAGGCGGAAGATATTTCAGAAAGGTACCGGAGATGGGGATTTGCAAGTTCGGACTCTTCAGCGGTTGGAACATCGATATCACCGGCATCCTTGACGAGATAACCAAGCGAAGTGAGCTTCTCGGAAACACCGGCAATTCGCAATGCCGAAGGCCCCATGTCGACTCCGCGTCGTCCGGCACCAAGATCCATTGGAAAGCCGATCAGTCGGACAATCCATTCCTGCTGTTTCTGTTTTTTTTCTGCCATAATCAAGCACTTAATTGTCTCAGTAGCCCAGCTACTGTTTTCTTTAATTCTTTGCGATGCACTACCATATCGACAAATCCGTGCTCGAGTAAAAATTCGGAGCGTTGAAAACCAGGGGGTAATTTCTTTCGGATCGTTTGCTCAACTACTCTGGGCCCGGCAAATGCAATTAGAGCTTTAGGTTCTGCGATATTAACATCGCCGAGCATTGCAAAGCTTGCCGTGACGCCACCGGTTGTTGGGTCAGTTAGAATAGAAAGATAGGGCAGACGGGCCTCAGACAGCTGGGCGAGTTTAGAGCTTGTCTTGGCAAGCTGCATTAACGAGATCGCCGCTTCCTGCATCCTAGCTCCACCGGAGCTCGAGATCATAAGAAACGGGTGACGGCGTTCAAGAGCCAGATCGATCCCTCGTGCAAATTTTTCACCGACGACCGATCCCATCGACCCACCTACAAAGGCAAAATCCATTGCCCCGATGACCGCTGGTACGAATTCGATCGTTCCGGTAGCGACCCTCATTGCTTCGGTAAGCCTTGTCTTGCGCTGGGCATCGCTTACACGGGCCGGGTATGCTTTTGTATCGACGAACGAAAGGGGATCGCCCGGGACTAGTCCGGCAAAATGTTCGGCGTAAATGCTGTCATCGAAGAGAATGCTGAAATATTCATCGCTACCAATGCGAAAATGCTTGTCGCATTTCGGGCAGGTGTACATGTTATCTTCGAGCTGCTTCTTATAGAGGATCTCTTTACAATCGGGGCAATTCACCCACATGCCATCGGGCATGGAATCCGTCAGTTTCTTTTGCGAACGATCGATGTTTTCCTTCGAGCGTGCGAACCAAGCCATAGAATCTTTTGATTAATTAGAGCGTAATGATGAACACAACGATCTCTATAATGAGTGTAATTCGACTTTTCTGCTTCGCCATTCTGGTTGCTGTTACCACAGAGTCCGCTATTGCCCAAGAACTCGAGTGCAAGGTGACGGTTAACATCCAGACGCTTTCCGAAGAAGAGCGCCTTGTCTGGCAGACATTCAAGCAGGATGTCGAAGCTTACCTGAATACGTTCTCGTGGACAACAAACTTTTCAGGCGAGAAAATTCAGTGCTCGATGACCTTCAATATAACCGGAGCCAACGGTTCGGCCTATAATGCTCAATTATTTGTCCAAAGTACCAGAAAACTGGCGAATTCAGACCAAACAACAACTATTGCTCGATTTTTGGATGATAAGGCAAGCTTTGAATATTCTCGTGGAAGGCCATTGCAACATGGTGTGAATTATCGAGAACTTGAGACATTGCTTGATTATTATGCAAATGTCATCATTGGGCTGTATCTGGATTCATACGAGCCACAGTTAGGAACAGCTTCGTTTCAAAATGCACAACAGGCAGCCTTGACAGCCAATGCTTCTCAGGGGAGCGGTTGGGATAGATTAATAACATCAAGCGGTGCATTTTCAAAATTTGGGTATGTCGAAGATGTTCTTAATGCCATGACAAGGACGACCCGATACATTTGGTGGAAATATCATACTCAGGTACTCGATCAGATAGCAACGAATGAAGATCAGGCTCGAGCAACTTACGCCCTTCTTGTAGATAGCCTTATTACCATCAAACGGGCGAGTTCAGAGCTTGACAGAAGTGTTTATTACAAAACGATCCTCGATGCAAAGTATCCTGAAATGGCTGAGCTTGGCCGGTGGTTTAAGGACAATGCCGATCTATATTTCCGAAAATTAAAGTATCTCGACATTGCTCACTCTACATTTTATGAAGATGCGCGAAGTAAACTGAATTAGGCATTTTTTTACGACCTATCCAATTATTTAGCCTCCGGTATAGTTGTATGTGTATGTTTTTTAGAAGCATCCTTGTTTGCTGTGTCGTCCTGTTTGTTAGCATCGCAGAAGCGCAACATATAAAGCGTGAACGTGTTGCTCCATCTGCCACTGCCATATCACATCGCGGTTTTGTTTCGAAGAGTACACCTGCTCTCCATGTTATTGGTAAAACACAGAAGGCATCGCCGCTAAAGATCTACTCAACAATTACATCGAATAAGGGAAAGATTGTCATAGATGGAAATCTTGGCGAAGCACATTCAAATCTTTCAACTGAACAAGTTGGTAATGCAGAGGGAGTACAGTTTTCTTCATTGTCGTGGCCGAGTGTGGGAGATAACACTCTTCCTTGCGGAGTAGTAATGCGTACTACCGGTGAGCCTGGTAAACCTGAAATACCTGCATTAGTAATAACTTGTGCGATTCCCGAGTCAGCAAAAAATTTCAGTTCACAGTTTATTAAAACTTCATACAGCGACTTGAAGAGTGTGTTGCTATTGCCAAACGCAGTTAACAAAACGGAAGGTATTACAGAAAGACGATTCGACCGCAGCAATTATTCCGGTATGATGACTGCACCGGTTATTTCGAAAGCATTGCAATTCCGTCGGATACGATTTATTACAGTAACGATCCCGCTCGCGCAATATTCGAACGATCTGTCTATCTTAAAAGCTAAGAATGCCTTTACCTGTGAACTTTCATTCGATTGTAGTCCTATCTCAGCACTGTCAATAAACGATGCAGGCGACCCGATTTTTGCGGATGCTTATAAGACAATGGTAGCTAATCCGCAGGATGTGGCTAAATTTCAAGTGCCGTTTAATCGGAAGAAACGAAGTGTCATTCCCACCTTTTCAATAGGTAATTCTACATTTGATACTTCTGTAACAGGTTGGATCGATCCGACAGCGATCAATATCAAACTGATGGTTACAAGAACTGGGCTATACAGGGTAGCAATAGATGAATTAATTAATCGGTCACATAATAATTCGATCGGATCTGTTCCGGCATCGAACATTAGATTCATTAACCGTAGCAAAGAAGTGCCGATCTGGATCGATACTAATGCAAATGGGACGATAAGCTCGATAGAATTTTATGGCGAGCGCTTGCCTGGCCTACCTGGCGAATATTACAATTGGGATACCGATTCGAATGCTTATTGGCTCACGACAAATACAAAGCTTCCCGGAAAGCCTCTACGCTATAAATCGAATTCCGCAACCGGCAACCCTACGCAAACCATTTCTGAGGGTACGCTGCTGTTGCATCATGAAAAGGACCTCGATTATTATCCGGGCGATGTTGTGCCCGATGAAACAGCAACAACGCAACGATATTTGTGGGTAGAAGGTGAGCGATTTATTTGGGAGGTACTAAAATCTGATAAAAGCTCAATCACTGATACCATAATACTGCCGACATTGCCGAAGGATGTTTCCGGAAAAACTGCAGCTTTAGATGTCTTTGTCCGTGGGATTTCTTCTGGCACTATTAGCGATCATTCGGCCGCTGTATTGGTAAACGGTGCTGAGGCTGGAGTGATTTTTTTTGATTCATTTAATGTCGGCCATATTGAAGCTGATTTGCCTCTTTCATCCCTTCAATCAGGTAAAAATACAATCGAAGTACAATGGAGAAACAACGGAGGAGGTGACCAATGGTATTTCGATCATTACAATTTGAGGCTACTAACGCAATTTGATCCAAGTAATGATACTGCCATTTCTCACGGGCAGTGGCTATATAGAGTTTTGCCGGCATCAGGGGTTTATGGACTTCAACTTAATAGTACTATTGGAGATCCTATCGTGTATGACCTGAGTGCCGGGGTTCGTATACTTAAATCATCAAACGTAGGCGGTCAGGTTAGTTATGTACTAAACGGGACACCCGATTCAACTACCATATCAGCCGCAGTGCCATCTACCTTTTTACATCCGGATCTCATTGCCGACCTGACAAATAAATGGGCTGAGATTTTTGATACGACTACGCCTACAGATTATATCATCATAACTCACTCTAAATTTTTAGAATTTGCCAATAGGCTAAGTTCCTTTCGTAGTGGTGCATTAAAGACCAAAGTAGTTTTGATCGATGATATATTCAATGCTTTTGGGTATGGCACAAACGAACCTTGGGCCATTAGACGATACTTGCAATACGCATACGATTTTTATCGTGGTACACCACCCTCACTTGTAACATTGTTCGGAGATGGGACCTGGGATCCGAAGTTTAGTCTGCCCTCAACAATTCACCAGAGTTACATCCCAACGTATGGGGTTCCTTCGACGGACTATATTTTCACGTTGTCGGAAGGTGTAGGACGGGATTCGCTCTTTCCAGAGTTTGTGATAGCAAGGATTCCGGTGGAGTCTGAAGATGAGGCCCGGGGCTTTGTAGACAAGCTGGTTGAATATGAAAATAAACCGCCGGAGGATTGGAATAGGAATTTCTTATTTGTAAGTGGAGGAGATCCTAATAAGGATATGCCCCAATTGTTTGATATTACTACCCAGCTTATTACGAACTCAAATGCCGGGGGAGTTAGCCTGACCCCGATGTTTGCTCGAACAACACTGATCAAACGGACGGATCTCGTAAACCAACTTGATGCTACTCATATTGCAGAGATCCAATCGGCATTTAAGAATGGCCAGTCGCTCGTGTACTTTTTTGGACACGGAGCAACAAATATTACCGATGTCCTTTTTCCGGATGTAAATACACTCTCAAATCCGGGTCTTTATCCGGTATTATTAACCCTTTCCTGCCGTACCGGTGCTTTTGCAGAGCCGAACATCATTACCATGAATGAATCATATCTCAGAAGTTCTAACCGCGGTATTATCATGGGGTTAGGTTCAACAGGATTTGATGCGATCAATTATTCGGCTAAGCTTTCGGTGAGAATTTTTAATTTCATGAAAGGTGATTCGCTAGGAAGTGATAATGTGATTAGTCATCAGACCCCAAGCCCACATAGAGTTCAACTACCGATCGTGTTCACTCTCGCAAAGTACATCGAATCGGTCTTAGGCGATCATAGCGGACTTCAATTCGACAATGATAATTCATTATATGAGACAACGATCCTTGGCGATGCAGCCCTTGGTTTTATATACAGGCCGCAACCTGAATTTCATGCTGCAGCTTCCGATGTGAAACTGACAACGAAGAGTGCTGAAGTACGTTCTATCTTTACGGTTGCGGATTCTTTTGTCCACGTAACTGCTAAGCTTCGTAATTACGGTTATGCAGCCAAGTCAAGAGTTAGAATAACATTCAGGGACGATATTAATGGTAATTCCTTCACAATCTTCGATTCAGTCGATCGATTCGATACGGTTATCACTATTTCCGAAACGCTAGCGATCGATACAACGATGCTTGGGACGAATACTCTACACATTATAGTTGATCCGGACAATGGCTTCCTCGAACAAAATGAGAATGATAATGAGGCAGTAGTTACTTTTATCGTTAGTAATAGTCCTGCCGTACAATTTTATCCGCCCGAAGGTGGAAAAAACATTTGTGATGTAACCGCCGACTCAGTGCATTTCATGCTTTTGCTTTCTTCGAAAGAGCCCGTGACACTTGAATTGCAGATTGATACCACAAGTGCATTCACAAATCCTATTTCTCTTGGCACATTTCAGGCAAGCCCATTATTCTTTGAACGATCCTTCTCGAGAACAATATTGCAAAATCCCACAAGTAGTGTGATCTGGTGGCGAGCACAGGCAACGACACAATCGGGAATAAAGTCGGACTGGCAGTTCTCGAGTGTTTCATTACGCAATACCGGTAGCCGGTCCTCATTCTCTTATACAACCTCTGACCAGTTCAATCGAACCATAATAACTGACCTTGCTGCAGACGCAACTAGTGGTGGATTGCATATCTCAACGTTCGATACGATTCAATATGAGATCATTGCTCATGGTGGCTTCGACGTTAATCTTAGCGGAGGATTTGCTGTATCTCAGATTAATATCAACGGTGAAGCGGCATTTCCGCCAACATTGGACAATGGTATTTTTCTTGCTGTTCTGACACCGAATAGCCGTCAGGTTCAGGATCTTTATTATTTTGCAAATCCATTTCCGAATTTTACCGATTCGATCAATCGGGTCATGATCGATACTTTAGAAGCTATTATCAATGCATTGCCGACTGGTAGAAGGGCTATTGTTTTTACGAATAAAGATCCGAACCTCCGAAACGATGAGAAAGGGGATGCCTTTAGTTTTATTCATAGCCCAAGGACAACTCAAGCGTTAGAGAGCATCGGCTCGGCTCGCGGATTCGATTCCACCGGCTTTTTTACTTCCTATGCTCTTTCCGGTATCAAGGGTGCAGCCCCGGGTTCGGTGGCAGAAAAATTCATGGCAGCTGGCACAACAGGAGTCGATCTTTTTGATACGGTATTAGTTTATCACCAGCATGGGTTTGCCGAATTTCCAGCAACAATGATCGCCACAGACTATGGTGATCTAAGCTGGAATGTAAAACAAAATGGTGGGGGCTTAAAACTCGCAGTAATCGGTACAAACAAGATAACCGGGACCAATGATACGCTTCGGAAGATCGATGTGAACGGATCGGGAAAAAATGATCTGAGTAGTATCGATGCCAATATTTACGATCGCTTGGCTCTTGGGGCAGCTTTTAGCCGCGATACTTCATTCGGCCCGGTATTATCTGAGATTGATCTGCAATACGATATTGCGCCGGAGTTTGAGATCGAACAGCAAACCGTTTCCCTTGCACCGCCCAGTCTCGAAGAAGGGTATAATTCTGTCTTAAGATATACCTGCTCAAACCGTTTATGCGTAGACGGAAGAGATGTGCCTGTAATTGTCGTAAGAAATTTCAATGGAAAGATTGATACTGTAAGTCATCATACTATTGCAACACTTGCAGGCCATTCCTCCGTTAACTTCGCTGATACCATTACGACTACAGGTATGGAAGGCAATGTGGCTTATACAATGACTATTAACCCTAATGCCATTCTCAATGAGCAATTGGCATTTAATAACACGGCATCGATCACGTTGCATATCAATCGCGATACACTAAAACCGAAACTTGATCTTGTTTTCGATGGGCATCACATTAATAACGGTGACTATGTTGCATCGAATGTTCCGATTGAGATTCGTCTGTTTGATATCAGCCCATTGCAGGTGACTGATACCGCGTCGCTCGGAGGAACATTATTTGAGATCGATCCTCCGGGCACAATACCAAGGAAATTTCTCGGAAATTTGAAAGTTGATAGTTTTAAAACAACCTTTGTCACTCTCCCGAATGGGCAGGTACATGCTCGCCTGACGATCGAACCCGAAAAGCTTCATCCGGGTGCCTATTTATTCCAGGCCTACGCAAAAGATGCCAGTGGTAATGCTTCCGATACGATAGAAAATGAATTCGTCATTGCCGGAAAGAATGGACTCGAGCATGTAATGAACTATCCTAACCCATTCAAAGACAAAACATTTATCACGTTTATTTTGCGTCAGGCTGGAAGGTCGACAGTACGAGTGCCAATTTATACCATCTCAGGTCGAAAGATCAGAACACTCGATCTTGATGCCTCTAAGCAACGAGTTGGCCTTAATGCGATAGAATGGGATGGGCGAGATGAGAATGGGAATGATATTGCTAATGGGACATACATCTATAAAGTCGTCTTGAATGGAATCAGCGAAGACGGCACAGAAACAAGCGAAGCTGTTATGGAGCGAGCCGTTAGATCCAGATAATAGCTTTCCATTTAGCCGTAAATAATAAAAAATACAGTGAGATAATATCCACAATTTCCCTCATTTCAAAAATTTGTTGGCACTCTCTTTGTATTTTTGTGATTCTATGTTGCTGTTCTAAAATAAGGGCGCTTAGCTCAGTTGGTTCAGAGCATCTCGTTTACACCGAGAGGGTCGGGGGTTCGAGTCCCTCAGCGCCCACAGTTTTGGGGTAAGGTACGGTTTGAAAAAGACCCATATGGCCTTCATATCCCATCACGAACAAGCATCGCGTTTGTGTTGTTATCTCATCTCTCTGTATTGAAGCAGTAGATAAAGCGAAGAATGGCTGAAGGACAGACACCGGGTAGTGTTCCACCATGGCTCCGACAGGGGGCCGATCGAGGCGTTCCCACTACAGCGAAAGCGCCGAGTGCACCGGCTCCTGTTTCTACAGCACCTGTGGCTGAAACAGCTGTAGCCGAAGCCCCTGCCGCCGCACCGGCTAAGAAGAAAAAAGCAAAGTTATTAGCCGTTGTGCACATGGAAGGCTGCACCGGCTGCGATGTTTGTGTCGAATTTTGTCCCGTCGATTGTATCTATCACATCCCCGGCCCCGAGCATATCATCGATGTAAATCCCCATGCTGCAGTTAATGGCGTCGTGATGATCGATGAGAATGTCTGTATTGGCTGCAAGCTCTGTGCAAAATATTGCCCGTGGGAAACGATAGAAATGATCGATTCGGATGTGCTCGAAGAAGCACGTTCGATGGGATTGGCGTATTAAGTTTTATGAAGTCGTTAAGAAGTAGCGACTATCAACTAAGCGTATGGCTGACGAAGTAAAAAATAGCGAACAATTGGGAGATCTTCCGTATTTGGAAGTACCCAGACCGGAAGAAGCGGGGACACATCCGACGAGTACGTCGAATATGCCCCCAATGAAAGATGCCCCGGAAGAACTCAAAGAGATCGCCGCAAAAACGGCTGCCCCGGCTTCTGCGACTGCCAGAAAAGCTGCGCCTCCGGAAAAAGTGCGTATGGCAAAGCCGCTTCCGAAACAGGAAGACGATCCGGGTACTTGGGAATTCGGACGCAGGAGTTTCCTTCGTGCGACCGGTTGGATGTCATTCTTTGGGTTCATTTCGATCGCCACCATTGGGGCATTGCGAATGATGTTTCCCCGAACATTATATGAACCACCCAAAGTCTTTAAAGCAGGATTGCCTAATGAGTACCTTCCGAATAGCGTTTCGGAAAAGTATAAGGACGAACAGCGAGTCTGGATCTGCCGCGACGAGGAGAAGATCTATGCTTTGGTTGCCATCTGCACCCATCTCGGTTGTACACCCCGCTGGTTAGCTTCCGAAAGCAAGTTTAAATGCCCTTGTCATGGTTCAGGCTTTCACATGGATGGCATTAACTTTGAAGGGCCGGCACCACGTCCGCTTGAGCGTGCAAAGATCACCATGACAGAAAGTGGCGAATTGCTTATTGATAAAGGCACTACATTCCTTTTTGAAAAAGGGGATTGGGAAAAGCCGGACGCATTTATTAAAGTCTAACAGCGAATTTTAAGATCATAGGATATGGCATTAAAATTACCATTTGTACCGCCGAAGCCGCCACCGCTTGATAAGCTGAAAAAGGATATTACTCAGCATGAAGCGTGGAAGTCAATTTTTCGTCATGGTTATCAGGATAATCAGCGTAATCGTGCGCTGCAGATCGTCGATAACGTCTTTCTCCATTTACATCCGGTTCGTGTAACTCGTCATGCTACGAATTATGCTTATACCTGGGGAATGGGGGGGATTACCTTTCTGCTCTTTATCGTCCTGACGATCACTGGCATCATCCTGATGTTCTATTATCGTCCGACGGAAGCGTTTGCTTTCCAGGATATGAAGGCCCTTATGAACGACGTGTCGTTCGGCCCGCTCATCAGAAACATGCATCGGTGGGGTGCACATGCCATGGTTATCACAGTCATGTTGCACATGTTCCGGGTATTCCTTACCGGATCATATAAGCCACCGCGTCAGTTCAATTGGGGCGTCGGAGTAATTCTGTTGCTCTTAACCTTCCTGCTCTCGTTCACCGGTTATCTCTTACCCTGGGATCAGCTCGCTATCTGGGCAGTAACAGTGGGTACGAACATGGCACGTGCCGTACCGCTTCAAGGTTCGGAAGGCCCCTTTTCAAATTACCTCGGGCTTCGTAACGATAACGATATTCGTTTTATCCTTCTTGGTGGAACAATGGTGGGTGAACCTACACTGCTTAGATTTTACGTCGGGCATTGTATTTTCCTTCCCTTCATTGCTGCGACCCTTATGGCAGTTCACTTTTGGCGTGTTCGTAAAGACGGCGGTATTTCCGGCCCGGTCATGGATACGAAGGCAAGTGCCGGAGCAAAATATATTGCCGAGCAAATGGCTCAAAAACGACTCGCGCAGATCAAAGGAGTTTCAACCAACGGTAATGGCAAAGCTGCCCCGGCAAAAGCACCTGCTGCACCAGCCGCTAAACCGGCTGCACCGAAACCTGCCGCCGCACCTGCTGCAACAGCGGCAGCACCGGCAAGTGGGGCTGCTCCGGGTGGAGCAAAGGCACCGCCGCCCTGGCTGAAAAAATAATTCTGAGTTTTGAGTTCTTAGTTTGAAATTGAAAGTTTTTTTCGACAATAATTATGGGTGAAGCTTTTCATAATTTTTGGCTGATCGTCAGCAAACCGGACAACATTCCGATCGTGCTGATGATGATTCTTATCGGGTTTTATTGCTGGCTTGCTTATTCTAAAGCGCGCCGAAACGACCGTATGGGAATCGAAGAGGCAAAAGAAGCCGACAAAGTTCAGGTTTGGCCATATCTGGTAAAGGTCGAGTTCCTCGCAACGATCATCGTAATGATCATCTTGACCGTTTGGTCGATCACGATCAATGCACCTCTCGAAGAACCGGCCAATCCAACTTTGACGCCAAACCCTTCGAAAGCACCCTGGTACTTCCTTGGATTGCAGGAGATGCTTGTGTATTTCGATCCCTGGATCGCTGGCGTAATGCTGCCGACGTTTATTCTTGTGGGTTTGATCCTTATTCCGTACATTGATATTAATCCGAAGGGGAATGGATATTACACGTTCAAAGAACGTCCGTTCGCTATTAGCGTCTTTGCGATCGGATTTCTTATCCTTTGGGTTGCCCTGATCGTTTTGGGTACATTCATGCGTGGTCCGGGCTGGTATTTCTTCTGGCCATGGGAATTCTGGGATACCCATCGTATCGTCGCTCTAACGAACGTGGATTTCTTTGATTGGATATTTGGCATACCTTCGAAAAATATAGACGGATCGTTTAATTTATTGCAAGTGCTTTTAGGAGGCCTGCTTGTCGGAGGGTTTCTGGTTGGAGTACCGATGTTCATTTGGAAAAAATATAAGTCCAGTTCGCCGGTACTTAAGGAAATGGGAGTTTGGAAATTTGGTACAGCAGCCGTTCTGTTTATGATGATGGCCGGCTTACCGATCAAGATGTTCCTTCGTCTGGCCTTTAACATCAAGTATGTTTGGGTCTTTGGCATTGGGCACGACCTGTTCTTCAATATATAAGTTTATCTCTTACTTTTAGGAATCTGAAATAAGATTATGGCAAATCAAGCGCCAAAAAAAGCTCCGTGGTTCAGGCCATTCAAATGGTTTGCGTATCGCAAAAGCATTCCGGTTGAGCAGCGCTCCTACACGAAGATCTACGGAATTCTTTCCATCCTGCTGTTTGCATTTACCGTGTGGGCAGTTCTTGATGAAGTGCTCGAACGCCGCCCGTGGAAAGATGTTCAGGCCGACTTTAAGGATTTCAAGATCTCGCGCTTGAAGATCGAACGAAAGAAAGAACTTTCGAAGATCGATGCCGGAGTTCGCAAAAATGTTCGTGGCGAACTTAATAAATCTAAGAATGCACTCGAAGGGGATAAATTCATGTCGATCCAGGACAAACTGGACGATATCAATAAACAAATTGCCAACGCTGAACGCGATTATACGTTTACGAAAAGTACCAGTGATGAGGTCTATTACCATCTCGACGAAGCACGTATCCATCGTGAAGATACGGCGAGTCTGGCAAAAGAATATCGAGAGCTTGAGGAGGAGATGGCAAAGGAAAATAAAATTGTTGCAGATCTCGTCGTAAAGCGCAAAGCGATCGAAGCTGAAGCAGCACCCTTCCAGAAACGTGCGAAAGAAGCCCAGAGAATTTATGATTCAGTTTTTGCCGGAGTGATCGCCGTCGATCGTAAGATCGAAGCAACTGAGAAAATGCCGGTTGCGATCAAGCAAACCTTGCTCTTCAACTACGAAAAGACGAACTTCAATAACCTCAAGATGCGCGTCGATCGCTGCGAATCATGCCACCTGAGTTATTCCGATCCGCTGTTTAAGAATGACACGATCGTTTCAACAGATGCTGCCGAAGTTAAAAACTGGCTAAAAGCAAATAAGTATAACGACGCAGAGCATTATACCATTAAGAAGCTTGGAGAAAAGAAAGATACAACTGTTGCGATCGTTTCCGCTTTGTATCGGATGCACCCGAGTGTCGATCTTTATATTAAAGGGCATAAAGTCGGCGAGCCCACGGCTCCCGGAGTTCTCGGATGTACCTCCTGCCATCAAGGGCAAGGGCCATCGGTTGTTTCGACAGAGTTTGCTCACGGGTTTGAGCATCATTGGGAACAGCCGCTCTTAACAGGGCACTATACCCAGGCAAGCTGTCAAAACTGTCACAGCGGTAAATTCGATTTTGAAGGTGCTAAATACATAACGATGGGTAAAAAGCTCTTCGTTGGTTTTGGCTGTTATGGCTGCCATACAATGCCCGGGATGGAAGATTGGCGCGGTCAGGGACCCTCACTCGTTAATATTACGAAGAAGGTTACACCTGAATGGATGTATCAGTGGATCAAAAATCCACGCGGCTGGTCGCATGATACAAGAATGCCAAACTTTATGCTTTCTGATGAAGAGACGAAAGCAATTACGGCATTCTTAGTCGATCAATCTAAAGGTTCTACTTATGCACCCATTGCTCGTAGTTCCGGTGGTGGCGATATTGCTCGTGGCAAGCAGGCATTCTTCGATGCAGGTTGTGTAGGATGTCATTCTATCGATGAATACAAAGCTAATTCGCGAGTGAAAGAAGGGGCAAGCTTTGGTCCTGACCTTAATAAAGAAGGCTCGAAGGTTACGGCTGAATGGCTGTACGATTGGCTGAAGAATCCTAAAAATTATCAAGCCCATTCACGAATGCCAAGCCTTAGGCTGACCGACCAGGAAGCGGCAGACCTTACAGCCTATGTCATGTCTCATACCGGAGCGAACGATGCTGTGAAGTCAACTCTTTCAGGTGATCTTGCCAATGCAAAGTTAATTAAGGCCGGTGAAAATTTTGTTCGCAGCTATGGTTGTTTTGGTTGCCACGAAATAAAAGGAATGGAGAAAGAAGCTCGTGTTTCGGTGAGCCTTGCAACCTTTGGCAAGAAAACGGCTGGTGAATTATCATACGGCGATATTCCAGGAGATACTCTTGGAAAATGGCGCAAGATGTTTGATAAAGCGGGACTACCGCTCGGTGCTCTTGATGAGCATTTTACCCACGAGTATCAGGATTGGTATACCTGGACCGTCGGAAAGATGATGAACTCAAGAGTCTATCAGACAGACCGCCTTGCTCAACGAATGCCTAACTTCCAAATGAATACCGAAGAAGCCTATGCGCTTTCAGTGTTCTTAAAATCTCAGACAGGTATGTTCGTTGCTCCCGGATATGGTGATGCTGGTTCTGCCGATCCGGTGCAGGCAAACCTTGATAAAGGCCGAGCGTTTATGTATTGGAATAATTGTACCGGCTGTCATAAAGTGGAAGGAGCCGGTGGATATGTCGCTAATCTGATCAATGCAAAATTTGCCGGTGATCAGAACATTGCCTATTTCCCTCCGCCGAATCTCGGTACTGAAGGAACGAGAGTTCAGGAGAACTGGCTGCATCAATTCCTTGCTGGTCCGTTCAAAATTCGTCCGTTAGTAAAAATGAGAATGCCAACCTTCGGCTTTAGTGATCTCGAGATCGCAACGGCAACGAATTATTTCCTGGCATCTCACAAACGTCAGCTTGTTATGACAAGCTACGAATATCCGATAAATTCGTCGCTTGTTCCGTATGGCAAAATGCTGTTCGATAAACTAAAATGCTTATCGTGCCATTATGTCAACGGATCTGCTGAAGCAGCAGCAAAGGCACCGGATCTTGCGAACGTAAAGAAACGGATGCGCCCAGATTGGCTAACCAAGTGGTTGGCTCGACCTGATTCGATCATGCCCGGAACGCCTATGACGGCTTTCTGGTGGTCGAGTGGTAAGCCTGCTGCGGCCGATCCAGAAATCCTTGGCGGTGATATTAAACTGCAGATCGAAGCAGTTAAGGAATACCTCCATTCCATCGGCAATGACAATACGCCTCAATCGACGCCGTATGCTGTAATCGGTGGGTCGCCGAAGTTTGTGCTTCCTAATGGCGATTACGAGGCAGCACTTGCACGGATGGAAATTCCAAATGCTGGGATGATGCTGGCTAAACCGGCTGGCCCAACTCCTGCACCTGCTCCCGAAACAAAAAAGCAAAGTTCGATCACTAAAACGGGAAAAAAGAAATTAGCACTTAAGTAAGTGCATGATGTTTGTTGAACAAAAGCCTTGCAACTTTGCAGGGCTTTTTTATTTGAACTCATTGTTGGTTCTCTCAATGCGAACTACATTCATTCTTTTACTACTCCTATCCAGCTTCGCGCTCTCCTGTGCAAAGAAGGAGGACGATCAGACCGGCATTCCTCATTCCGGTTATTCGGTAATTACCGTTACTAATGGTGGATCGGTATCCGGAAAAATTACGATGTCCGGCGAACGGCCAACTCTATCGCCAATTGAAACTCAACGGGACCAGGGAGTGTGTGGTGCTTCGCACCCGAACCCTGCTTACCCGGGTTCGGGCACTGGCATTGCCGGGTGTGTTGTCTATATCGAGCATATTACTCAAGGCAAAGCACTTTCTACTGCTCATGCTACTCTTGATCAAAAAGAGTGTGCTTTTTTACCCTATGTACAAGCCGCCAATGTAAACGCTACTTTGACCGTTTCAAACTCAGACGATGCCTTACACAATTTTCATATTACAAAAGGGGATAAGACGATCGTCAATGAGGCGCAGCCCGAAGGTGCTCCGCCACGAGAAGTACAGCTTTCAACCCCAGGCGTTCTTACTATAAGTTGTGATGTCCATCCCTGGATGAAAGGATATATCTTTGTCGCTGAAAACCCATACTATGCTATTACTGATTCAAGCGGATCCTTTACCCTACCTGAGTTGCCACCTGGTGATTATTCTATTGCTTTATGGAGAGATAATTGGAATCTTGAACAGGTAAAAGACAACGATGGAAAAATAAGCTCGTATAAATGGGGGCCTGATTTTGTAAAGAAACAGCAGATTCACATCGAGGCTGGAAAAACGGCTGAGGTAAACTTCTCACTGCCATAATTCTTATCCCTATTTTATCAGCCTATCGACATCAACCGTTAGTGTCTTAGCAGGCGAGCCGCAGCTTTCCGGGCCCTCGACGCTGCTGCCATAAGAGATCGTTATCACAGGCCTCATCACTGAGATTGGTATGCTGTCCGGAGTCGATACAAAAAAAGAAAGTAACCTTAATCGGGTTGTATCGGGTGCATTTCGCGGGATGGGGCCAAACGTCTTAAAGTTCTTTGTTTCTCCAGCGCCGACAAACTGCTTGATCGTCATGTCGAGCGGATAATAGAATGAGTTATAATACCCGATCTCGCGGTGTAGTGTTACAACGAACGTGTCCGATTCCGTTCCGGAGTTTTGAATGTCAAAACTGTAGATCGGGTAATACAGGGAATCGAACTTATTCTGAATCGTCGGGCCGGCATCTTTTATCGTAGTATCGGCATAGGAAACATAAATGACGTCCGGGAAGGACTGCCTCGGTGTCGGATCGCAACAGGAGGCCAGCCATGCCATTGTAATAAGAGTTAGACCGATTAGACTACGCATGTGATTTATTTCGTTTGATTCGTAAGAATGAAAAACCGAAACCGGATAATTCTTTAAGAACCCGAAAACAGAGATAAAGTCCCAGAATACCTAAAATAATATTAGCGATCCACATTCCAACCCATGGGGTGATGATGCCGCGGTCGGCCAGTTTCTCGCCGCCGATAAGGCAGGCCCAATAGAGAATAAAAAAACCGATCGAAAGTCCGACACCCATCCCGATACCGCCACGACGAGCTAATGCTCCGAGTGGGGCACCAAGAAGTGCAAAGACAAGGCAGGCAACCGGTAAGGCATATTTCTTATGCGCTTCAACGAGATACCCACCTGCATCGAGCAATGAGCCGCTTGCTTGCGAACTTAGACTCATTATTTCAAAAATGTTTTGTCTGAACGGCCCGGCAATATCTCCGCCTGGCCGTTTATCGGGTAATTGAGCCGCTGGTGTAGCTGATGTGAGGGCATCGGAAAATCGGGCAAGTGAAGTACGAAGATTCTTGATTTGCTTTCGCGCTACGCTATCCCGAGTTCGCACCACCTTCATCAGGTCGTCTGCCGATAGCTCACGGTCTCCGCGCTCGGAAGTACTTTCACGCATGAAGTCATATCCGCTCGTCGGAATGCGAACCTGATAAGTAGTAAACACACCATTCCGGTAATCGGAGCTTACAGTCAATGGAGATTGGTGAAATTCTCCGTTTTTAAGATTGAGGATCAGATTATTAAAATCGCGGGTAAAACTAAAGGTTGCCTGTTTGGCGGTTATCACCTTGGTTTCGTTCGGTACTGTATGGTCATAAATAACGATACCTTCAAGGTTATTTGAATTCTCAAATGTCTTTTTTGCAAGGATCGAATATCCCGGTAGCGCATCGGCATCGGTGAACTCGCCTTGTCGTACAAGAAAGGTAGGTTTCTTACGCTGGATGTCGCTCATCAGGTCTTTCGCCCGGTGATTGGCATCCGGAAGTACCTCGTTGTTAAACCACAGATCACCATAAGCTAGGAGGGTGGCGGCAATGACAACAGGAAAAAGCATCCGTGAAAAACTCATTCCGGAAGCTTTCATGGCCGTTAACTCACCCGAAGAAGCAAGCGAGCCGAATGCCATAAGCGTTGCAACCAGTGCTGCCATCGGAACGGCAAGAACGACCATCCACGAAAGATTCAGGGCTATCAGCTGAAGGATCGTCCAGAGGTCGAGGCCCTTACCAACGATCTTATCGATGAATCTGATAAGAAATTGAAGCAGGAAAACAAACATCGTTACAGTAAAGGCAAGCACGAAAGGGCCGATGTGGGCCGCAAGGATATAGCGCCAAAGTCTGACCGATCTCTTAAATGGTTGCCCTTTGCTCATTCTCTATTTTAACGTGTGTATTCGGTCTAAAGTTAACGGATTCGGAAGCTGACGCCTGGCATCCAATTTTTACATCTGCCCGAATAACCTATTGGATTTACATTGCTTACAGTTCAAAATTTCTGCGCACCCACTGCGATCTTTCTTTCTGATACCCCACTATTGCTGCCATCTCCGAAGTAGAACGCTTAGTGAGAACATAGCCAGCCAGTTCGATGGTCGAAGAGGAAGATACCATAGGCTCAATTTTTACATCCACACGTGTAAATTATTGAATTTTAATAGATTACAGTTCAAAAATTCCCGTTGGGTATTAAAAGACGATCGCAGGTGATAAGAGAGAATGGATCTATTCTTACAAGTATACGTAAATAGGTGCCTTTTGTTTCACCATGCCAATCTTATTTGAAAAATACATGTGATCCTTGGGCAGGTCTCAAACCTTTACCCTTGCTTTTTATCGCTGTAGGTGTAACACTACAATGCTTTTGCCGTGAGTACAAGCTAGTTACTTTAGAACTTAGGCCAGTAGCGGGCTGTTAAACTAACCGCCCCTCATTTATTAGATCAGAAGGAGTATTATCGAACGTTTGCGACTGCTTTAAATAACCCTTAGGTTATTACAAATAACATTGTTACAAACTTTCGGCGCGTGGCGATTGTCCTTGCGCCGATACATTCGATTTACTCTTTCTGAAGATAGAGAAGGCACCATATTATCTTTTTTTTAAGGTCGGTTCGTCCTCCTTTCGGCAGTGCCATCTTCTTCTGGCTCCGGTTGCCATCTGCCTTATCGTCCTTTCTTCCTGCTCAGGGCTTAAAAAATCTTCCAATACTACTCAAACAACTCCGCAGGATACTTCAAAGGTTGGGGCGGTAGCTGCGATCGATTCAGCCACCAATGACATTTCGAATACCATCGGTAAGGTCGGCGACTTTCTCGGATCGATCATTCCAGGTTCCATCTTTGGAAATGGCAAGGATAGTATTATATTAATTCCGCCGAGAAGCGAGATCAATCCTTCGGTAGAGATCGAACCACCATCGAAGAATGAGTACCCTCAGTCTCAGATCGAGCGCCGCTTGGAATTCGATTCTCTTGGTAATGTCACAGTACACGATGAATTCATGGGTGAGGACATTCATGTACCCCAGACCTATAAAGTAGAGGATTACTTACGCGAGCAGCAAGAGGCAGGAATACAATCCGGAATACGCAATGCAGCACAAACCTATACCAGTACCGGAGGTACATCGTCAACGGGTGATGCAGGCAGCACACCAGGACAGGATCAGGGAAAGGGAATCTTAAGCGATTACGGAACGGTCAGCATTCCGATTCCACCCTCAATAGTACCGACCATTTTTGGCAAGCCGTCGATCAATTTACAAGTAAATGGCGACGTTGCCATCCACCTTGCTTATCGTGATAATCAGTTCTTGCAAACAACAGGTTCGTTATTATCTGGTTCGGAGACAGGCCTCGATTTCCGGCAGGAAGTCAATATGAATATTAAAGGCTCGGTCGGTGATAAGGTAAAGATCAATACCGATTTCGGAAGTCTCAGGCAATTCAACTTCGATAATATTTTTAACTTAAGTTATAAAGGCTATCCTGACGAGATCATTCAGTCCATCGATGCCGGTAATATTTCTCTTACTACACCTTCAAAGTATATAGGCATCCAATCGGGTCTGTTCGGATTTAAGGGTGTCATGCGATTTGGCCCATGGTATGTAACAGCACTGGCCGCGCAAAAGAAAGCGGAAAAGCAGACAAAGACATTCGGAGGCGGGCCTGGTAGTTCTGGCGGTTCGGATTTTGTTATCCAGCCCGCAAACTTCAGGAAGAATATGTACTTCCTCGATACGGTCTTTGTACCCCGATTCGAACAGGCATACGCAACCATACCTCGGCAAGCAATTTCAGAAGTGATCGTCAACGGATCGGTTGAGGTCTGGCGATCGACAAATCAGACTGACATTAGGAAAATGTCGGCTTACTGTCAGTATAATTTGCCGGGGATTCTGCCGGGAGGAAGTTACAAACCAATAGATAATTATAAACAAAACACCGATCACGACCTTTTTGAGTCTGGCTATGTCATTAAAGTAGATACCTCGCAATTTAGTGTTGATTATGTAACGGGTGTCATCACCTTATACCAGGAGCCGTCCGACTATGATTTTATCGGTGTCAGTTATCAAACAACACCGGCTGCTGGACAAGCCTTGCAATATGGTGACCGTATCGGCAACGGACAGGATACCGCCATCGTATTAAAATTATTAAAACCGAAAAGCCTTTTTACCACCACTTCTAAGAGTTCGTGGAAAAATCTTTTAAAGAATAGTTATTATGTCGGTGCGACAAACATCGATCAAAAAGGATTTTCAGTTAAAGTCCAGTACACGTTTCCTTCCGGTCAGGTCTATGAGTATGTCCGTGCCGCCGCCGGTCTCGATAAAGCCATTACGGTAACCGGCCTTGATCGGTATGAGAATTCTTCAAGTGCTCCGCGGCCTGATGGATTGTTCGACGTTATTTCAAATGGTGCTACATCTCCATTATTAAACAGCAGAACCGGAACACTTATCTTTCCGTATCTCGAACCGTTCGGCAAACGAATGCTCGATTATTTTGCCGAACAGAAAAGAAAGAAAGCAAGCTATCGTCCCGATTCAACCTTCTATTTTCCTGAAGTCTATACTCAGTCTCCGGCATTCTGGCAGTCGTCTTCAGGATATTCGACACCGAAGAATAATGAGATGTCTATCAATGTCCGTTATAGCGGTGGTACATCGACTGTTATTAATCTCAATGCGTTTAACATCGTCGAAGGCAGCGTTCGTGTAACCGCCGGTGGCAGACAGCTTACCGAAGGCGTCGATTATCGGGTTGATATTAATAGCGGGACAGTCACGTTATTAAAACCCGATCTTGCAACTGCCGGCCAGATCAGTGTTGATTACGACACACACGACATTTTTACAACTTCAACAAAAACCTTGGTTGGCCTTCGCGCAGAACTGCCCTTAGGCGATCGCGGGCTCTTTGGTACGACATTGATGAATTATTCAATGCACTTGCCGACGATCAAGACAAGACAGGGCGAAGAACCGTTATCGAATTGGATACTCGGCGGTGATCTCAGCTATAAAGTCCCGACTCCGTTTCTAACCGACTGGATGAATGCGCTGCCGATCTTTAACTTGCACGACAAGTCGGATATTAATTTTAAGATCGATGCCGCCTTATCGATGCCGAATCCGAATACACAGGAATCACCGATGGGCGTTGATAACGGTTCCAGCATTGCCTATCTCGACGACTTCGAAGGCGGACGAACTGAAACCCCCCTTTCAATGAGTTACGGCCGTTGGGTACATAGTTCGCAGCCTCAATTTCCGGCCGGCAGTGTACTTTCGTCGTTATCGCCGGATGAGATCAATAGCAGAAAATCCAGAATGTGGTGGTTCCAGGCGCAACCTCAGGATGTAAAGATCACCGATATTAAACCGAATAAAAGTGTAGCCAGCGCTGCAGAGTATGCTCAGGTACTCGACATGATCTTCGACCCGACGCAGATCAATGGCATCTATAATCACAATCCTGTTCCACTTAGCGTGGAACCTCCGGAAAATCGCTGGGATGGTATGATGCAGTACCAGCAAGGATTAAATGTACTGGCGACAAATACAGATGCGGTCGAATTCTGGATGAAAATTCAAAACGATGGCAATAGTAATGGCAACGGGATCTTACACTTCGATATGGGACGTATGTCCGAAGATGTTATTCCTGACGGGCATCTTGAAACCGAAGATAAAAATGGTAACGGCCGCTATGATCCGGATGAAGATGTTGGCCTCGATACTTTAACCAATGATGTAGAAAAAGCAACCTATCCTTCTCCGGCGAATGCGAACGATCCGAATAACGACAACTATTCGTACACGTCAAACTCTCAGCGCTACGACGATATTAACGGTACAGAAGGAAATCAGAATGACCCTTCAAGCGGCTATAAGCCCGATACGGAAGATCTCGATAACGATCTCTCGGTAAATCAGGATAATAGCTATTACGAATATGACATTCCTTTAAGTCCGAATAGCCCGTTCATTATCGGCAAGAATGATCAGTGGTTTCAATTTCGGATCCCACTGACGTCTTTTAGCCGAATGGTCGGAAATATCGACTCGTCGTTCTCCGATATCTCCTATTATCGTATGTGGCTTTCGGGATTTAAAGAGCGTGTGCAACTTCGCTTTTATGACATCGGACTCTTCGGCAGCCAATGGACTCGTGGCCGCGAAGGACTAAATCCGAACAATCCGGTTGGCGATACTACGTTCTCAATCAATTATGTCAATATCGAAGACAATGCAGCAGCTCCGACGAATTATACCTCGCCCCCCGGCGCCGAGCGTGATAAGCTTGCAGGACAAGCAGCTGTTGTGCTTGGCAACGAACAATCGATAGCGTTGCGCTTGAATTGCGTACCAAATTATGCGACCGATTCAACACACGATAAACGCGAAGCCATACGAGTTTTTCCATCGCCGAACGATCTCTTCAACTACCGGTCGATGGCCATCTGGGTACATGGCGACGATAACATGCCTGATAAGATCGAGGCAACCGATAATAAAGTCTGGGTCTATTTCCGATTCGGAAGCAGCAAGTATCATTACTATGAATATAAACGCCCGTTAACGAAAGGCTGGAATAACATTCATGTCGATTTTGCAACACTGGCTGCATTAAAGGCTACAAAAAAGAATTATTCGGATATTGCAACGGCGCCGGCAAACGATGGATATTTAGGCTCAACATATAGTGTAGTCGGAAGCCCGAACATCACCAATGCTCCCGTCTTCACGCTTGGTGTAGAAAATAAGACCGACCAGAATTGCTTGCAGACCGAAGTATGGTTCGATGAACTACGCTTACTCGATGCAAACGATCATACCGATTTTGCCCTTAACGGAAACATGCAGGTCAAGCTTGCCGAATTCGGAACCATTACGACAAATTTCTTATATGAGCGTCCGGAATTTCACCGGGTCGATGAGCGCTTTAATACTACCCGGGCTCTCACAACAGGATTCAGCCTGACCGGTGAATTCCTTATGCAGAAGATCTTACCGGCTTGGCTTGAACGCGGCACCAAGTTTCCCCTGACTCTTTCGCATAGCGAATCTCTGCTGTCGCCCAAGTATTTGCCAAATACGGACGTTGAGCGCGATGGAGCAATTGCAAAGATCAATGATCAGGCATCACAAGGTATCATTTCTTCCGATGAAGCAAGACGCCGGACGGATTCGCTTAATTTAGTTACCGAAACCCTGACGATTCGTAATAGCATCGGCATGAGCGGTGTTCAATTTAATTTCCCCGGCTCTTTCTTTTTGTTACCGGCATTCGTAAATCGCTTAGTGTATGGTTTCGGATTCGGAGAGGAATTCACTCGTTCGCCGATCTATGATTATTACCGTAATTGGAGTTGGACAGCAAGTGTCTTATACGATCTGCCGCAATTACCAAATGCATCGGTTTCTCCGCTGACCTGGGTCAGTCCGAGTACATTCGATATCGGTCGATATTCTAACTGGAAGATAAATTTCCTGCCGCAGAAGATATCAATGAATGCCAGCTTCACAAGAAGCCGTCTGCATTACATGAATCGTGTTTCAACACTTCAGTTTACGGAAACAATGTCACCCGAGGACTCAGAACTTGTCCGCCGAAGCCTCGTGCCATTTGTGACCAGAAGCGATACCGCGACGCGTTCGCTATCTTTTAATTGGAAGCTAACAGAGAATGGTTTGCTATCGCCGGCTCTCGATTATTCACTGTATGTAGTGAGTAATATTACGCCGCTGGAAACGACACCGATAAATAACCAACCGGATAATACCTACGATTCGGTTTATTATTACCAGAGGCCATTCAAAAGTGTGTTAGGCGATGTCTTCTTTAAAGACGGAGCATTAGTGCGCCCGGGAAAAGATTTTTACAGTACGCAGCATCTGCGCATCACAACAAATCCGAGATTACCGTGGATACTGTGGATCGATAAATACATTCGTCCGATCTTCTCTTATACGGTCGATTACCGCTGGTTCGATGCTCAGGCCGGAGTACAAAACGACCGTACCGGCCAATGGAATAATCTTATTTCAACCGGCATAGAACTTAACCTCAAAGAGCTTGGTGCAGATATTTTCGGGCCCGATGCCGCACCCGCCAAGCAGCAGCGCGGGCCGCAGCGAGTCGGAGCATTACCCGTCGATCGGGTTGATAACCCCGCAATTTCGCAGCCACCGCCGGGGAATGGAACAGGCATCGAGATGGGTGCACCGAATCCTCGGCTACAGCGTGTTGGCGATGTACCGAAGCAACTGCCATCGCAGATCGTCCGGGATACTGTAAAGCCATCTCAGGCAGTTGTTAATACCTACGGAGATACCTTGCTGCATATTCCTGGCGTTGGTACCGAAGGTGAACGCGGCGACTTCGAAGCAAGCGATACATTGCTCTTACCTAAAGCACCGCCGGCACAAGTTGTTGAGGTGCCGGAAGAACCTCCGACGAATCTGGCAAGAGACATTGCAAAAGCATTGATCCAAGAACCGTTCTTCGACTGGACCGGTACAAAATTTAATTTCACGCAGACTAATTATAGTCTTAACGGAGCACTGCAAGGTGGCGGGCCTGGCATAACAAATTTCCTTGCCCGAGGAATATTCTCGCCCGAAGATGATGTGTTCGGTCCATCGAGAGCATATCAGATGGGACTCATTACCGACCCGCACGGAAGATTACTCATAAAATTCAAACCTCAATTCCCATTCGTTGAATTTGGTGTGCGCCATGGTTTGCGTCAGGCAAGTCCGGTACCGGGACAAACGATTGATATTACCGACGTCTTCCGTCAAAAAAATACGTTCGAATTGCAAACGACTAAACCATTATGGGCTGGAGCATCGATCTCGCTAAATTGGAAAACGGAATTTACCTTCGATGAGCGTGATAATTTACGCATCGGGCCGGATGGATCGGTGACTCCATTACAAGTTGAAAAGATCGGCGATGTATCCCGTACGTTCTTCTCTATTCCACCCATTTTTAATTTGTCGAAGAGCGGCATTGAGGCCGTGGGAAGAAAATGGATCGAGAAAACGGCAGCGGTTGGTGCACTCACTGATATACAACGAGACGCCCTTGATCCGCAGACAAAAAATAAACTTCAGGTTCAGAGCTTTATGGAAGGCTTTGAGACATTACCGCTCTTCACCGGAGCCCTTCGTGAGTTCATTCCAAGGCTTAATTATAGTTTTAACTGGTCGGGCCTCGAGAAATTTCCGGTATTCTCCTTTGCCGACCGGGCTTCGTTCCGTCATACGTATGTTGGTAATTACAAGCGTACCTTTAAACTTAATCCGACCGACACCTTCCAGCTTTCGACCTTGCAGTTGGTGACCTATGCCTTCCGCCCGCTTGCAGCGCTTGATATGAACTGGGATAAGATCTGGGGCGGCAGGCTGACCTTTAGTGTCAATTATGATACTCAAACCGATTGGGCATCCGATTATTCATTCAACCGAATTACTTCGCGCCTATCTACCACATTCGGTGTGTCGGCAAATTTCCAAAAGCAAGGGCTTTCGATCCCATTCTTTAAGCTGAATCTCAAAAATAATTTTGGTGCCACCTTCAACTTCAGCCAAACGATTTCAAGCGATCTCTACTATACCTTCAACTCTATCCTCACTGACCCGGACGGGACGAGCAACGGAGGCATCACAAAGATCACCGTCGAACCACGGTTCAGTTACGACATTAACCAGCAGTTGACGATAGAAGGATTTTATCGTTACGAGCGCACCACCCCTGCCGAAGGTGTTATTCTCGCTCCGCCGACTCGTACGATCACGGCCGGATTCGACATTCGCCTAAAAGTATTTTAAGATGGCAGGCTATGATGTTACCGTCATAGGAGCAGGCGCTGCAGGCCTCCTCTGTGCCATTGAAGCAGGAAAACGGGGTAGGAAGGTTCTTGTCCTCGAACGCGCCGAAAAGCCAGGCAAGAAAATATTAATTTCCGGCGGTGGCAGATGTAATTTTACTAACAAGAATATTAGTTATAGATCCTATCTCTCCGATAATCCCGATTTTTGCAGATCGGCCTTGAGCCGCTATACTCAACACGATGTTATTTCGCTTGTTGAAAAATATGATATTGCGTATTACGAAAAGAAAGACGGGCAATTATTTTGCGAGAGTAGTGCTCGTCAAATTCTTGATCTTCTCCTCGAAGAATGCAGAGAGGCCAAAGTAGATATTCAAGCTCATTGCAAAGTCAACCTGATCACAAAGAGTGATTTGTTCACGGTAGACTCTTCTATCGGATGCTTTGAAGCACAGTCGCTTGTGATCGCGACCGGTGGTCCCTCAATTCCCAAAATGGGAGCGACGGGGTTTGGCTATGATATTGCCCGGCAATTTGGATTAAACATCATCGAACCGCGTCCTGCTCTTGTGCCGCTATTATTTGGCGACGAAGAACTAAAGGCGTTCTGTGATATTGCAGGAATCTCATTTAATGGAATTCTTAGGTGTGGTAAAACCAGATTTCAGGACGATATACTATTTACTCATAAAGGACTTTCGGGCCCCGCCATTCTTCAGATCTCAAGTTACTGGAAACAGGGTGAGCCCATTGAGATCGACCTGTTGCCCGGTGTTTCTGTAATGGAATGGGTCGTTGAAAATAAGCGCATTCATAAAAAAATACCAAACATTCTTTCGCAATATGTACCACATCGCTTAACAGATGCTTGGTGCGCCTTTAAGGGCTTTACGGATTATTTTGATCATCTTTCAAATAAACGGCTGGAGCAGCTGGAGCATGAGCTCCATCATTGGCAGATCATCCCGAAGGACACTGAAGGTTTTGATAAAGCAGAAGTCACTGCCGGTGGAGTGGATACTAAAGAGCTATCCTCAAAAACAATGGAAGCTTCGAAAGTACCGGGGTTATATTTTATCGGCGAAGTAGTAGATGTAACTGGCTGGCTCGGTGGATATAATTTCCAGTGGGCGTGGTCGTCGGGATGGGCAGCCGGACAAATATGTTAGCAACCTTAGTGATCGTTCTGACATTCCTACAAAGCGGTATATTCGTACTACTTACTAATAACTGACACAATGCGCGTTATCTTCGATATTGAACACCCGGAAGAAGTCTCGCTCGAAAGTGGGACGATCTTTTGCATCGGCAGGAATTATGTAGATCATATTCTCGAACTTGGCAACGAGCGGCCAACCGATCCGGTCATATTTGTCAAGCCATACTGTGCATTGCGTCACGGCTCTTATAATATCATTGAGTATCCCCCGGGGACCAACTCGCTCGAGTTCGAAGCAGAATTAGTCCTGCTTCTTCGAGGCGGCGGGAGGAATGTCCATGCCTACGATCCGAGCGAAGTGATACTCGGTTATGGTGTAGGGCTTGATCTGACGATCCGTGACTTACAAAACGATCTTAAAAGTAAAGGATTGCCCTGGACATTAGCAAAAGGGTTTGATGGTTCTGCTCAGATCAGCCATTTCATCCCGTTCGAAACAGCTCCGGCTTTTGAGAAACTTGGTTTTTCATTATTTATCAATGGTGAACTCCGACAGCAAGGGTTTACCAAACAAATGATCTTTTCTCCGGAGATGGCTGTAAATTTTCTATCCCAACGATGCTCCATCAAAGCCGGCGATATGCTGTTCACCGGGACTCCTAAAGGTACGGGCAAGCTTGAAGTTGGCGATAAAGTTGTCATGCAATTACATACCGAAGATCCTTCCACTCAACTGCTCGATTTTCACGCCGAGGTGATCGAATGGCAATAACGGCATAGATGATCGCTGTCATTCTCAGTAGTATATACTTTCTGGTACTGGCGATCTTTTCGGTCGGGCTTCGTCGCGGATTGCGCCGAAGAACTAAAACCGTCGTAAAAGGATATCCAACGGTCTCTGTGATTGTGTGTGCCCGAAATGAGGAGAACAACATTGATCGCTGCCTTGAATCGCTATCGAAGCTGGAATATCCTCACACTTCTCTTGAGTTGATCGTTGTCGACGACAGCTCCGATGATTCTACCCCGCAATTACTTAGCAACTGGAAAGCTCGCCTGCCTCATCTGCGTATTCTCGATCTCCATGGCAAAGAACGATTAGCTAAAGGCAAAGTGAACGCCCTTATTCAGGGGATCGATGCGGCAACCGGAGAATATATCTGTATTACCGATGCCGATTGTACGGTTGCTCCGAACTGGGTATCCAATTATATTCAATGGTTTGACGAAGGAGTTGGAATGGTCCCGAGTATTGCTGTCCTCGATTCGCTTTCTCCTTTTGCGGCCGGGCAATCATGCGAAATGATTCAACTACTGGCGATGAGCATGTCTGCTGTCAATCATGGATTTTCTGTTTCCATCATCGGCAATAATTTAGCCTTGCGAAAAAAAGCATACGAAGAGATCGGTGGATACCGCGCCATTCCATTTAGTGTGACCGAAGATATCGCACTGTTTCAGGCAATGTGGCACTCGAAGTGGAAGATCCTGTTTAAGGCAAACGATGAATTACTTGTGCAATCGAAACCTCCCGAGTCATTCAGAATGTGGTGGAGACAAAAGCAACGTTGGGTCGTTGGTGGAAAAGCGATCGAATGGCCTGGAGCAGTTATTTTAGCACTCGGATATGTAGGCATACTCTCATTATTCTTGGCGTTATTCAGTGGCTCGGAATACTTCATTGAAGTACTTTCTTTAAAATTGCTTGGCGATCTTCTTATCCTCATTCCGACGATGAGCTCTGTAAAGCAATTACGGTTGCTGCCTTTTTTCCCAGTGTATGAATTGTATCTGACCTTTTACCTGCTCTGTGTTCCGATCCAGTACTTTCAAAAGCGCGTGATCTGGAAGGGAAGAGACTATAAGACTCAATAATATGTCTATGCGGAACGGATTAGTGGTAATAGTACTGAGTCTCATCGTCAGAACAGTAACTGCTGCACCAGTCGATTCTTTAAAACACAAGCCGGTTACAATCGACGAACGATTGTTTTGGAGTATCAATCATACGGCTGATACTTCGGCAGGCGTCGATGCAGTCATGTTAATGGCATCGAACTCTCTCTTACCGTTAGCCATTGCAGCCCCTATAAGCATGATCACCTATGGGATAGTCAAACATGATGCAACTGCCGCCTACGACGGTGTTGCAATCGGAGCTGCGACGGCAACGACCATTCTGTTTCAGGAATTGGTCATTAAGCCCATCGTCCGACGCGATCGGCCTTTTCGGACCTTAGAAGGCACTCGCTGGATTGATTCAAATGCTCACGGATTTTCATTTCCTTCAAGTCATGCATCGATCAGTTTTGGTTTGGCAACTGCTCTTTCGCTGAGATATCCTAAGTGGTATGTGATCGCCCCTTCGATGTTGTATGCCCTAGTGGTGACACTTTCACGGCCTTATCTTGGTGTGCATTATCCCGGTGATATTCTGGCTGGTGCAGTTATTGGAAGCCTGATCCAATTTGCAGCATTCCGTCTTGAGCGGTCTTATCCCACACCCGGACTTATTAATAAAATAGCCGGTTCTGAAGCAGGCATCTCGTTTTCAGTACCCTTACATTAGTCCTGGAATTAGTTGCGCGTTGTAATGTTCTAAAACTTGTTGAGGAGAACATCTACTATCTCTATTATGAAGACCATACTTCTTGTTGTTGTGTTGTTCGTTTCCGGTTTTAGCACTCTTATTGCTCAGCCACTTTCGAACTCCTATCCCTTTACTATTTCATCGTTCGACTCGGTAACACAAACCATGCTGCCGACGAAACAGGATGAAACTCCCATCTTGTCTCGAATTACCGTTGCCGACGGGCACTTCGTTGTTAATAGTGCCACACATCCCGAACGCATCCGTTTGTTTGGGACCGAGCTTTGGTTAAGTGCTAACTTTCTTGATGGAGTACATGCAGCACAATTTGCCAAGCACCTCCGCAAACTTGGATTTAACGCGCTGAGGCTTACCTTTACAGATTATCCTTATTTCGGAGTTAACTCAGGAAATAGCTTATGTTACTCCAGTATTAATGGTTCTTACGCGCTCGATACGGCCGCTCTTCTAAGGATGGATACTCTCATACATGAATTGCAGAAGAATGGCGTTTATACGATCTTGACATTACATTCCTACCATTATTTTAACGTGTATGATGGCGTGGCTCAGTCCGACACGGTTCATGGCTTATCGGAATTTGTACATTTTATCGATCCTCGTGCAGCCGAGCTCCATAGAATGTGGGCAAAGACATTGTTAACGCATGTCAGCCCGTTATCAAAAAAACGAATGGCAGATGACCCGGCTATTGCTGCCATCCAGATTGCAGGGGACCAGGAATTCAGTCTGCTTGCAGCCTGGAGATATAATTACCTCAATTATACGACCGACGCAAATGTAATTACAAATGGAGGAGCAACGATCGGATATCACCGCTCTCGTCGGCTGGATACACTATATACTCAGTATCTCTTAAGAAAGTACGGGACGCAAAACGGAATTACTGCGGCCTGGTCTGGTCCGGCAGTAAATAATCCACCCAATCTTGTAGAAAATGGCAGCTTCGAACAGATCGGTTCTGCCGCCTGGTCATTCGCCTTACAGAATGGAGCTACCGGAGATAAATCACTTTTCGGAGCTGCTGCTGATTCTCAGTTTTGTATGCTCTTCTTGTTATCTAAGTTGAGTGCCAATCCGACCTATTCTGATGCCTATGGACTTAATACCTCTGTCCGATTGAAAAAAGACAGTTTATATGACCTGAAATTTTGGGCGAAGATCAGATACAATGCCGCAACTCCGATACTTTCACGGTCGGTATATGTTGTCCTCAACAATAGCCAGACCGGTGCGAACTCGGTTGCCGAGACTCCGATGGTCGATACAGCCTGGAAGCAATATACCTTTACCTTCCGTTCGACAAACGATGGAGCGCAGTATCTTTATTTCTTCCTTGGTAACATGCTTGGTGATGTGATGTTCGACGGAGTTTCTGTTAAGCGTCGGCCAGAGACCGCCCTATTGCCGGGCGAAACTACGACTGGGTTCATGATCGGCCGTGCGCCATTCGCTGCAACGGTCGGATTGCCGTATCAGCGCTATCGCGACATGTTCTTATTCTACGATTCACTTCAACAGAATTATTTTACCGGCATTTCGAAATGTATCAAGGATACCATCAAATCAGCGATGCTCATTAACAATTACTCGCCTGTTTACTGGGGTACCTACATCGATGCATATGCTAATCGAAACAGTGATTTTACCGGTGGTGGTATTAACCGCGATTATCCGTATTATTCAAACGGCCCTCAGGTTATCGACTCGACCTGGCGTATCCTGAATTCATCGGTTCTTGACGACATATATGGAGGGCTTCTGGGAAGACCGATGGCACAAACCCTTGAAGGGAAGCCGTTCATTCTTTCTAATTTCTGGACCCCCTCGATAAATCAGCATCAATTTGAGATCCCGCTCTACTATGCTTCCTATGCATCACTTCAGGATTGGGATGGTATCTTTATAGGGCCCTATGCCTATTACCGCGAAGATCTGGATTCCGATTATGTCTTACGTGGCGGTCGCTGGTGGGCTATAAAAGGTACGCCATCTATCTTATCGCAGGTCCCCATCGCCAGTGATGCCTTCCGAAATTTTAAGATAGCAAAAGCATCGACAAACGTAACGATCGCTCGCGATAACGACGACTTGACTCTCTGCGGTGTACCTAATCACTTTTTCGATCCACTCGGAGTCGAAGGAAGCCTGAATCCGAATATTGGAACACAATATAGGATAAGAGGATCGTTCGGTTCGAAGGTACATAAGATCGCCAGCGAATATCCTTATTTGCCTGATACCGCAACAAAGGTATCGGAAACAGAAGAGATCAAGTGGAGTCAGACTCAGAGATGGATGACCACAATATCACCAAGGTTTGAAAGCGCACTCGGATATTTTGTCAACGACACCATCGCTCTTTCGACACTTCATTTTGCGCGTCTCGATAAAAATCGGGATGAAGTGACGGTTTCACTCTCCTCGTTGGATTCAGTTGGCCTTGCTTCAAGCAGTAACCTGTTTTTAAGTATCGGTACTCGTTCGCAAAATACCGGATGGAAATGGAGTGGAGATACGACGATCTTTAATAGCTGGGGATTAGGCCCGACTGTAATGAGTGCAGCATCGTTGAAACTATTCATCCGCTCGGATTCGCTTCGGGTGATCGTACATCCACTTGATGAACAGGGAAGAGCATTGAGTAAGAGCATCGACGGTGTAAAGATGAATGACACGAATATGTTTAGCGTAACGATCGATCAGGCTACCTTAGGATCACCGTGGTATTGGATCGAGATGCAAGGTACTCCTACGAGTGGTGCAGTTAGTGATGCTGGAAATACTATTGCCTCCGCTGAAGTCTTTCCGAATCCGGTTTCATCATCGGCTATACTTAAGCTTTCATTGGCTGAGTATTCAAAGATCAAGATCGGTATCTACGACGATCTCGGCAGAGAGCGCCTTGTTGCTGTCGAAGGTGAGCTGTCCCAGGGTGAACATACTCTTCCGCTTATGGTAAATGATCTTGAAGCCGGCCATTATATTGTGAAAATTGAAAGTGTGGTAGGAGCAAAGACCGTTTCGTTAATGGTGGTGAAATAGCGGGTAGGGCACACATTCTTGCACTAAAATAGTCCCTCCGTTTTTGTAACTCAGTGGTCTTTTGGGTATGTATGTCATACCCAGATTCATAGCTGTTATCAGCGCCGTATTTTTTCCGGCGTATCTTTTTAGCCAACCCCTCGATTGGGAAAAGGTCCATTCGTTTCCGGCCCGAGTGGCGATCATTTATTTTTACAATACCAAACTCGGATTTGTCGGGATCGGTGTACCGGGTGGGACTACCCTAACACCGGCCATCTATAAAACAACCGATGGAGGTAAATCCTGGGTAAGAACGAAAACCCCTACCACTCCGGGTAACGGGGTAAACGATATTTTTATGGAGGATGAAGAAAACGGCTGGGCAGGCTCTGACAACAAAGCAGGCCGTATCTGGCGAACAACAGATGGGGGGAGTTCATGGAATGTTGTTTCCGGTCTTAATGGCGCTTCCATAATTAATAGCATCAGACGAACAAAAGCCGGTATTGTTGTCAGCGATTTTTTGGGCGGAAGCCTTGAGCTTTCAACCGATGAGGGTAAAACCTTTACTACGGTGTACCGTGGGCCAGAGGATGATTATTTTCTCGGGATGGATTTCGTCGATTCATTGCATGGAGCAGCAGCTTCTTCCTTTCGTAGTGACAATAGATGGTCCTACACCACCGATGGCGGAATTAGCTGGCAGGAATCGAACTATCGAAATGAATCCTGGACGATTACGCCAATGCAAGGCACGTCAATGTTCTATTCCGCACCTGAGGGATATTCAAATACCGATGATTATTTAACCGAAATAATGCGCTCGGACGATTATGGCAAAACCTGGAAAAGAATAACCACATTACCATTTCGAGGAACGAGCGACATTGAGGCAGCGGGTGGAAATCTATACGTACAAAGCGGTGACATCGGTTGCACAAGTTGTACATATCCTGAAGGCAGGGGAGTGTACCGCTCGACCGATAGTGGAATGAGCTGGCACGGGCTGGGTGGTCCTGAAACTTGGGGTGATACAAGATTTGCAGTCGCCTCAACGTGTGAGGAAGGTACCGTCCTGTTATGCTGTGATAGCAAAAATAATCTGTACCGAGCCATTGACACAAGCATTGCAAATGTCAAGTCGATGGATGGGCAGAAACATTTGCACATGATGCATACCGATTCGATCGAGATAGATCCTTGCCATTATGTTGATCTTAGCGCGACCATTCGTATCGATAATTGCTACGAACTCGATCTGACCGAAGTGTACCTTGAGAATACGGACACGAGCAGGTTTCAATTAGAAGATCTGGGTTTTCCCATAAGCATTAATGGTGCCTCTAAACGATTTCGCATCTCTTTCCTCCCAGAAGCTGATAGCGGAGCCTATAGTGGCCGACTCCATTTGAAAGGATATTATAATTATCAGGGGTATGGCACAAAACCGTTTGATACGATTTTACTCGTGAAGGTAATCGTCAATGGGGGGCCAAGATTGAAACCGGATAAAGGAGCGGTCGTTTTCCTCAGTAACGATCCCTGCAAGGAAAAACATGCCGACAGTATAACACTTACTAATCACGGCTGCGATACGCTTCGCATTGTTTCCGCGAGCCAGCTTCGGCCGCCATTTTTGATCGACACCTTAGAGTTGCCATTGGTAATTCCACCCAATGAATATATAAAATTACATCTGGGGTTCTTCCCGGATTCGATGGGGACATATTTAACGATGGACACTTTCATAGCAGAGTCGGGAGGCAAGAAGCAATTAGTTGTGATCCCTATTAGTGGCGAAAAGAAGGGTGGGGTCTCGAAATTGTCCGTTACACCAATGCTCTTGAATTTTCAATCGGTCTTTCTTTGCGATACAATAAAGACCTTAAAACTATCTTTAAAAAATGATGGCTGCGAACAAGTTGTCATCGGTACTATTTCTCAAGTACTACCCGAAGGTTTTTTCATGGATTCCATCGGGTTACCAATAACTATTTTTCCGGGACAGACAATTGAACTCCCGGTTTATTTTCACCCGAACAGTACTCTTAGTTTGCAGGGAACAGTGACAATAACACTCGCAGATAAAGAGCGACAACAGTTTATTGTCGATGTTATTGGAAGTGGTAGGGCTAATTTCCCGGAATTAACTATTTCAAATAATGAAGTTGTTTTTTCTCCAACCTCCTTATGTAATGCTTACCGCGATACGACCATAACGCTGATAAATACCGGGTGTGACAGCCTGACCATAGAATCTGTTGCACCCTTGCTTCCGGTGGAGATCACGATAGATAAAGTAGCCCTTCCGGTCACTATTCCTCCGCTTGCTTCCATAACAGTTCACGCCGTCTTTCTTCCTACTCAAACCACCACTATCACTGGTATTATCGAGGTACTTTGCAGACGGTTCGATGCTTCTTCTTCACAGGTAATAACAATTTCGGGTTCAGCTTATAATGATACTGCAATTTTAAATTACAAGCCGGCTCTGTTTCTATTTCCGGAGATGAAACTGTGTTCTACCCTCGATTCTCTCGAAGGGGTCGTTTCAAATCTAGGCTGCGACTCACTTGTCATTGATAGCATTAATATTGCCGGTGAAGGTGAACTATCGTTGTCATCTATATCGCTTCCTCGAATTATTGCACGCGGAGATACACTCCGGTATAACCTATATTTTAAACCTGCCCACAAAGGCGACGTACGAGGAAAGGTTAGCCTTAGTACGCATTCAAAAACTGAGACAAACAGAACTGTGACCACCATCCCTATCGAGGTGAGAGTTAAAGACGGGCTGCGATTATTGACAGTCACGCCAACCAAAATAGATTTCGGGACTACCACCCTCTGCGACATACGCGATACTATCGTAACGGTCACGAACGAAGGTTGTGATACGGTAACGATTAGTGATTTAGATATTTCCGGTACTGGTTACGTACTGAATTCTATCGCAACTCCTATTATTCTGCCAGCTGGTGTTTCAGTCGCCCTGCCTATCACAACGTTGCTTGATACCGTGGCCCATAGAACAAGCAGCGATGCTTCTCTTAGAATATCGACATTAAATTGCGACAATGTATTGCCACTGATCTCGCTGCATCATGGATACCGTTACGCTGATAGTTATACTGTTTCTCTTTCCGGCGGGATAAAGACAGCAAAGGCAGGGGATACAACGATCTTGTCTCTGCAAATGCCTGGTATTGCGAGGGGTATATCCACACTGGATCTGGAAATGAATTATGATGCAGACATGCTTGAATTCGTCGGCAGTACTGGCCCAAATGATTATTTGCTTTCAAACGGACACCTACATATTCAAGGCAGGCCGGAAATAACAGTTGATAAGGGAAGCCTTGGAGAGCTTTCGTTTAGAGCGTATCTTTCTAAAGAAACTAGTAGCAGCATAACGATCTCGGAGCCTCATTTCAATACTTCTGAACCTGGTTTTGAAAATTGCATAGCTTCGATCGCGGTAGTCGGACAACCGACAATATTCACGCTGTCGGATGAATGCGGGAGCGAAATCGTATCTAAGCGACTTCAGGGCAACGTTTCCGTGGTTATAACAACTGTTTACCCAAATCCGACGAGAGACAAATTATTGCTGAAGGTCAGATCGAAAGTAAAAGAAGACTGCGTTTATAAAATTACCGATGCACTAGGACGTTCCGTGATGGAACAACAAGTCGAACTCATAGCTGGAGACCAGGAAGTAGAGTGCACGGTTAGTAAATTACCAACAGGGGTTTACTTTTTAACAGCTAAAAGTACGACCGGAAGCAGTACTGTTCAGTTTATTAAAGAACGATAACACTATTTCGTTATTACCAGACGGGCTACTCTGCTTGAGCCCGAAGTAGGAATCGTGATCGTGTAGATGCCAGCTCTGAGGTTTGATACATCAAGGAGCATGGCGTTATTTCCGACAGTGGTTTCTGCCAAAGTGGCGGATAAGACCACTTTGCCATTCATGTCTGACACCTTGTACGTCGGTCGCTCAATAATGTCGGAATGGAATTGAAGCACTACAACATCTCGCGCCGGATTTGGAAATGTGGTAAAGGAAAATTCATCTGATCCCTCGCTGTTAACGTTACCTGTAGGAATGACTTTTGCTTTTAGATAAATAGGTACTCTCGGCTCAGGAGTGTTTGAAATAACGATGATGGAATCGAAGAAATCTCCGGGGGCTTTCGGAGTGAACTGTACTCTAAATTGCTGGATCGCAAAACGGTCAAGCGAAAGATCCGTTGGGCCGACAAGTGAGAAAAAGCCGTGTGGTTCAAGTAGTTTTACACTCAATACTCGTTCGCTATCTGAAGTATTCTTTATCGAAAAGAACAACTCAAGTGTCTGAGCTGAATTTGGTGACATTTGCCCGAAATTTATGGTATCCGGTGCCGAAAGTGTCATCTGAGGTTTTAAGATGTCAGCCGATTTTACAATAGCCTTTAGTGGTATAACGATAGTATCGACGCTGCTTTTAATGATTATGGAATCTATGAATGTTCCTACCTGATCGGGGGCAGACTGCACAATGATTCTCTTGGATTGCCCACTATCGAGTTGAAAATTTCCAAGCCCATCGGTCACATAGAACGGCGGGTGTGCATTAATAACATTACCGGTGATCTTTATCCGGGTATTCGTAATATTCTTCATCGTGATCTCAAGCGGTTTTGAGAACCCGGTGTAAGTTACGCCAAAATCCAGTGAGGCAGGAGTAACGCTAAGCCTGCCTACTGTGTCCGGAATGAACCCCTTTCCACTAATATAAACAACTACGCGCGCAGCTGCTGAATCAGTATTGCTGGCAATTACAATAGAATCAAAAAACGACCCGAGACTAGTTGGAAGAAATGAAATATATACCCTTTTAAATGTCCCGGAATCAAGGACGAATGAGCCACCCCCGGAATCGATCGTAAAGGGTTGGGAGAGCGCAGAAACATCTCCAACTAACGTTAAGGCAGTATCGGTCGAATTAATGATTAGAAAAGACCTTTGTCGGGAAGTCCCAAGAGGAGTATTCCCAAAATCTATTACCGAAGCAGTTACGGTGATCTGAGGGAGGGTATCTGTCTGAGAAAAGCATTCGTTGATCCCAATAACAGAAAAAAATAGAGTAATAAAGACCGTGGTTCTAAAAATCGATGGCATTCTCATATACTAAATAAGCGCAAGGTGATAGGGATAGTTTCCGACCGAAAAAAAGGATAAATTAGTTTTCAACACATTCACCCATTTTCTTTGCGATTTTCTGTAACTTATTGCTATGTAATGAGTTAAAATTTTTGTCACAAGATATGCACCTCGCACGTTTATATGGGAGTAACGACTCAAGGTTTTACCGGGTTGTCCGGGCTCGTTGGACAGATGGCTTGCTGTTAGTCTGGGGAGTCACATAGCAGGCAATCCCTAGCGATCCCGGCTTTATCCGGTCAAATCGGGAGTGACTCAACAAATTAGCTTTGCGTAGAATGTTGGGGGAGTCATTAGTTATACCACGATGAGCGATCATCTTGGTGCTTTATCATCATAAGGGGCAAAGATCAAGATAAAAAAAGCAGTGCCTTCAACATTTGAACAAGATAAAAGGCGGGAGTTCCTGCCTTTTGTTTTTTAAATAGGTGTATCCTCCGTAACTTTGTTCTTTTTTCTTCAATGCACCTAAAGATCAAGCGCCTCAACCCTGAGCGCGATGCCGATATATTATTACCTGCTTATGCTACAGAACACTCATCCGGGCTCGATCTGAGATCGTCCGAAGATGCTGAACTAATACCTGGTGCATATACGATGGTCCCGACCGGTATTGCTATTGAGATACCTGAGGGGTACGAGGGACAGGTTCGCCCTCGAAGCGGTTTGGCAGCAAAGCACGGCGTGACTTGTCTCAATACTCCAGGGACGATCGATGCCGATTATCGTGGCGAAGTGAAAGTCATTCTCATCAATCACGGCAAAGAACCGGTAACGTTTAAACGAGGCGAACGCATTGCACAGCTCATCATTTCGAAGTACGAACGAGTTGATATTGTAGAAACCGCAGAGTTACAGGATACTTCAAGAGGCGAAGGCGGTTTTGGGCATACCGGAAGGAGTTAATTAGACACGAGAAATCTTTTCGTAATTTTGACTAATGCCTAATAAAGTCATAACGATAGAACGCCACATTGTCGATGAAGAACGCGCTTCAAAAGGAGCGACCGGCGATTTCTCGGCACTCCTTCGCGATCTGACATTAGCGATAAAGATTATTCACCGGGAAGTTATCCGGGCGGGGCTGGTCGATATTCTCGGTGCGACAAGTCAGGAGAATGTTCAGGGCGAGATCGTTCAAAAGCTCGATGAGTATGCCAACGATGTGATCTTTCGGGCAATGGATCATGGCGGACACCTTTGTGTCATGGCCAGCGAAGAGAATGAAATGCTAATTAATATTCCTGAGGAATATCCGAAAGGGAAGTACATTCTCTCATTCGATCCGCTTGATGGCTCATCGAATATTGATGCGAATGTGTCCATCGGTACGATCTTTTCCATCCATCAGCGCATAACTGAAAGCGGCGATGGCACTGAGACCGATGTGCTTCAGCCGGGTTACAAGCAGATCGCTGCGGGATATACGATCTATGGACCATCGACAATGCTTGTCTATACAGCTGGCCGTGGTGTGTATGGTTTTACCCTCGATCCTTCTGTCGGAGAATTTTTGCTTTCGCACGATCAGATCCGTATTCCCGAACACAAAGGTATTTACTCGGTCAATGAAGGTAATTATAATAAATGGTCCGAGCAGATGCGCCGATATATCGACTGGTGCAAACAGGATATTCCCGAAGAAAATAAAAAAGCGTACAGCTTACGCTATATCGGCTCGATGGTTGCCGATGTACATCGTACGTTGCTTTATGGTGGGGTTTTTCTTTATCCGGCCGATGTAAAGAGCAGGAAAGGGAAGTTACGCTTACTCTATGAAGCAAACCCAATGTCGTTCATTGTCGAACAAGCTGGTGGTAAAGCGACGGACGGGCTTGGGAATCGGTTACTTGAAATACAACCGACGGAGTTGCATCAACGGACGCCGCTTGTTGTCGGCAGCCCCAAAAATGTAGAAGAAGTAGAATCCTTTTTACAGGGCAAACGCTAACCAAATTATCTCGTGGCACACAAGTTCGAAAACCCACACGTTAAAACCTTACCGATCGTCATTGGTATCACCGGCCACCGCGACTTGAGGCCTGAAGATATCCAACCGCTTCGAGATAGCATAACCACGATCTTCCGGGATATGCTAACGAATTATCCGTTCACGCCCGTGACAGTGCTTTCCTCGCTTGCCGAGGGAGCCGACCGCATCGGAGCGATGGTTGCGATCGAAATGGGCATCGACCTGATCTGCCCTTTGCCATTCGAAAAGGAATTATATCTTGCCGATTTTTCGAGCGATGAATCCAAAAAGGAATTTGAGTATATTCTTACTCAGGCCTCGAGTTGGTTCTCGCTGCCGCTGGTTGAGGGGGCAAAGCACGAAGATATTGTTCAGCACGGGCATTCTCGTGACATGCAGTATGCTCAGGTTGGCGCCTATCTTGCCCAACACAGCCAGGTAATGATCGCATTATGGGACGGTGAATTACTTGAAGCCATCGGCGGAACAGGGAAGGTCGTGCATTACAAACTGCACGGTGTTCCTAAGCAATTCGGCAGAGAGCAAAGTCCGCTCGATCCTGTCGAGACCGGGCCGGTCTATCATATCCTGACGCCCAGGCTTACGAATCCGGATATTCAGGGTCTTCCATATACGATCCAAAAATATTATCCACGAGGATACGGGTCCAATGAAGAAGCTGAAGTTGCCTTTCAAAAAATTTTCAAACAGATCGACCGTTTTAACGAGGATACGACCGAGCATATCGAACGTCTTCTGGAACAAAAGCCGCAAAGTGAAGGCTACTTGTACGGGAAAATTTCCACTGCTTCTTTCTCTGACGAGATCAAGAGCATCATCGATCATTACAGCACAGCCGATGTGCTTGCAAGTTATTTCCAGAAGCATACCCGAAGGGCTTTTGTGCTCATCTTCACGTTCGTCTTTTGTGCTGCATTGTTCTTCGATCTGTATGCCCATCTCTGGCAGGAGCCGGTAGTCCTATTGGGCTATCTTTTTGCATTACTCCTTGCTTTTGCATGGTATACGTTTGCAAAACGAAAACATTATCAGACAAAATATCTCGATTACCGTGCCTTGGCTGAAGGCTTACGAGTGCAATTCTTCTGGCGATATATTGGTCTGCGTCATACAGCCGGCGATTATTACATTCGAAAACAAAAAAGCGAAATGGACTGGATCCGTTTTGCCATGCGTACGGCAGCGATCCCGAGAGGTGATATTACCTGGACAAAGAGCGAGCATATCGACCACAAGCCGGAGCGCCTAGAGGCTGTGATGCAATCATGGGTAGAGGATCAGGCAAATTATTATCCTAAGGCACTCCGACGAGACCATAAAAAATTACACAAGCTTGAGCGAAGCATCGACATTATGTTCTATATTGCCATAGGCCTTGTCTTTGTCTTGTTGCTTGTTCACGTCCCTCATGAGTTCTTGCATTTCCTGGTTGTTGCTACTGGTCTTGCACCTATCACGGCTGCTCTCATCGGAGGATACATCGAACGCAATGCGCTCGTTGGGCACATTAAACAATATGAACGGATGGGCCTGATGTTCCGGCAAGCGAGAGAGTTTTTAGGTAAACTCCTGGAGGCAAAAAACTATAATGAAGCCTCAGATTTTATTTTTGAACTTGGCTCCGAAGCATTGGCTGAGAGCGGGGACTGGATGCTTCTGCACCGCGATAGGCCTCTTGAAGTCCCGAAGGGATAATTACCGTCCGAGGCACTTTTTATATTGCTCGACCGCTGCATCATAAAGCGAACGGACATTCTGATGCTGTTCGCGCATAACGATCACTTGTTGTTCGAGTGCCGAAACTTCCGATTGAAATTTCTTGATCTCGTAGGCATCGGCCCGAAGCTGTGCATCCTCGAGCAGCTTGCTTAAACGTAAAAACATCTCATAGCTATGCCAGTATTTTTCTTCAACATTAATAAGTGTATCTTGCCGTTCTTTCTGCTGTGTTAATAGTGTTAAGCATTGATCCTGGGAAGGGAACGCAGTAAGGATGAATGGTTCGGCGAAGCGCTCACTAAATAATGGAGTGCCGTCAGACCCTTCCGGCTGAATGCTCCAGGCATATATTCCACCCTCGATCGGCAATTGCACTTCCTGCGGCCAGAGTAATTGAGCAATCGAGGTTACGGTTTTCTCGAATAACGGTTGATTATTTGTAATCGCTTGCTTTACTTCTTGTTTCTCAAAAAGGGTTACGAGCCGAACGCGGTAGTTCGTTACCGGAGATGGCGACGGGATCAGTGGTGTCCAGCTAAACAACAATGACCGTTCGAGTCCGGCTACAACTTCGGCATTATTGCTTGGTGCAAGCAAGACCGGCATTGTATACTTCGTAAGAAAGAAAGTTTTGCAATCGGCTTGTGCAATTTGTGCACGGTTTTTCGCATTGAGCAACCCGACGCACAGTTCATAATTGCCTTCCGGTAGCATTCCCGATCTTGCAACATTTTGTTTAACTTCTCCAACAAAGTTAATGGCTTGCTGCGGAAATATATCGGCACCAAAAAAAGTGGCTTGGCCTGGAGGGATTGTCAACACCGCCATCGACTCAAATTTTGTCGAAGCTACAAGGGAGCCGTTTAATTTAAGCGAAGCATCGATCTTAGCTTCTATCGCCTGTCCTGTCGTATTCAGTACCAACAGCGAGACGATCTCGCGGGAGCTTTGCCACTCGGAGATTCGGTGTGATGGTTGCGGCGCAACAGTCACCAATACCTGGACTTGTGCTAGAAGTCCCGTTGGGCAACTTATGAGGCATGCTGTTAACAATACCCCAATGTATATTCTTAGTGACCTCACCATAGATAACCAACGATTTTCACGGTAACGTTGTGACATTTATATACTTACTCTAAAATCCTATTAGTACAAAACCAGCCCAGTATAAGGGGATATCCTCATTGTAGCGCTTTTTGATGGTCTGACGAAGCGAAATTTGCGCATTGCGTAATGCCTCAGGTTTGCTTTGCCCTGCTCCCAGGTTTTGGTAGAATGAGGTCATTAGTTCTGCCGTCTCTTTATCCGGAATTCGCCAAAGGGTCATCAACACATTACTTGCACCGGCAATGCGGAATGCCCTTGGCAATCCGAATACTCCTTCTCCGGGCTCGATCGTCCCTCTGCCGCTTTCACAGGCACTGAGCGTTACAAGCGATGTACCATCGAGATCAAGATCGGTCGCCTCCAGAGCAGTTAAAATTCCGTCGTTTGCCGGGGTACTGCTTTTTGTAGAAAGTGTTTTATTGGCACCGGTAAAATATAGGGTCGATCGCAATAATTCATTAGAGTTTAAATATGCCGAGTTCTTTTCTTCGAACGCCCCGTGAGTTGCTATGTGCAAAATGTTCGGACGGTGGAGTTTACGCAGATTTTCTTCGCTTGCTTCTTCCGATAGCAACGTGGTGACGTTCCATTTCATGTTCTGAAAGATAGTGCTTATCCCTCTAGCTTCTGAGACAGTAGCGGGTAATGGCGAAAGAGATTTCTTTCTTGATACCGCCATCGGTGTACCAAAATTTGGTCCCGCCATTACAACCATATCGGATGGGCCGACAGTATCAGTGCGTAACAGATCGGCCGTCGAGGCAAGGGTAGTGATAGTATTATCGTCAAGGAGTAATTTATCCTCGGATGCAAGCGAAGGGATCGAGATGCGGCAATAAATGCCATCAGGTGAAAGATATAATGTTCGGGCGGAATCTAATACCGAGGCGATCGGAGCCCAAAGCAATTCAGTTAGTTTTGCAATGGTTTTTTTTGATCTTGGACTGGTGTGTTCAAGAGTTCGGTAATATTCGCGAATTACCGCGGAATCTTCTAATACTGCAGCAGAACCGGGGAATACACCTTTCGGTCGTGCGTTACCATTCGGCAGTACGAACGCTGCATAAAACAGTGTATCGCTCCCTCGCTCGCCGTCGAAATACGGAAAGGTTGTTATTTCAATCGCGGCACTGCCCGGTCTTAACTTGTGGCGAACATCCATCCACGACCGAGAACTTGTTGTTGAAAGCCGAGCATACGGAGACGATTTTTTTGCGAGCCTCTTTTCTATATCGGCAATAGAGGCATCGATGCTATCGATTGTCTTGTATGGTTTAGATATTAATAATTTATCTCCGGAGACAAACGCAGATCGACGGGTATGTAAAGCAGCAAGTGTATCAAGGAGATTCGATAAGGATAGATCTGCTGTTCGGCTTCGTGAACGGATAGAGACAATGCTATTAAGCAGTAATCCTTTTTGGAAGACTGTCCAATCGTATCCAAGCTCGGCAAGTTTAGGATAGATCGAAATATTCCGGATTACCGTGCTGAATACCCGGCCGCTATTGCTCTTGATATCCCTCAGAAGAGCAAGCCGTTCACGTTCACTGGTATAGCGAAAATTTTCTTTTGTTACGCTCTTGTATGTTGCAAGAGCTGTTGAGTAATATGAGACGAGCGAATCGTTTAGATTCTGATGTTCGGCGATGCAACCGGCAATGAGATACGAACGAGCAATAAGGGAAGTAGCTGCATTTCGGGAAGACCGAATATCCCGGATCGCATTTTGAACATCAAGCAAGGCCTCCTTGTCTTTCTCTAAGATGGAAAACGCTCGAGCTCGTTCAAGTTCTATCGCGCCTCGGATCGAGGGCAACGGCCGATCAGGAGGCAGGGCCGATAAGCCCGCCGTATAATATTGTGCTGCGATACCGTATTCTTTTTTTGCAAAAGAAATATTGCCTTCAAGTTTTTTTAATCGGGCACATTCTACGCTTTTTGGTGGATAGGCATTGGCGACTATCGGCGCATAGTCTTTTATGATGATCTCCGTACTTTTATGATCGTTGGCTTGGAGAGAATATTCACCAAGTGCCATCGCTGAAAGAGCTGTAAACTTGTCAGTCGCACCAAACTCAATTTTATAATCTTCAAATTGTTCCTTTGCATTAGCCACTGCCTCTGTAAAACGTCCTTGTTCGCTGCAAAGAACAGCAAGGCGGCTCAGGATGGAGGCAACAATTTCGTGATGACTCGAATATAGTTTTGAGTAGAGTTCTTTTGCCGCAAGTAGTTCTTCCTCAGCTTCAGAATATTCTGCAAGTTCGAGGGTAAAGGTACCAAGTTTCAGATGAAGGTAAGCTGTGACAGAATCGGAAAGCGACTCGGAAAACGTCTGTCGGAGCAACTCAGCTCCTACTTGGTATTCGGTGGCATAATAGAGAGAATCTACTTGCCGTTGAAAGTTCGGAAAGTTCGTGATCGGCTGCGCTTGTAAGGCAGCAAAAGATAAAAGAATAAATAAAGTGCTTAAAAGCCTGACCCTCACAAACTGCTTGTTTAGAATGATTTAACTTTCTAATCGGGACTTCGTTCCCCGATGCGACTTGTCGATAAAAAACTGAAAGTCTTGGTATGGGCGAAAGCAAAAAGCCCATGCTTTTCGTGCATGGGCTATAAACTCATTATGGAAAATTTATTATAGAACTGTGATCTCAGTGGCTGATGACGGTGGCCCCTTCTTTTGGCCGCTTGCCGCATAGACGCGAACACTGATCGTTTCTCCGGTCGTAAGGGCTGTTAACTGTGTCTTGGTTTTACTCGACTGTGCTACGGCATGAAATTCAGGTTCGTTGTGCCCCTTTATCTCAACAAAATAATTGAGAGCTCCTTTTACCGGATGCCACTCTGCGATCACGATACCGCCGTTTTCGGCGGTAACCGAGATCATCTTTGGAGCACTTAAGTCTCCGCTGACAACCAGGCTATTCAACCGATCGTGATCGATTGCTGAGGAGGAAGAACCTGATTGGGTGCCTTCTGTACCTCGGAAAACCGGCGCCGGCGTCGGTACAGAAGGTGAAGTTGCCACGGGATTAGTAGATCTTCCGCTACCAATAGAGGTTGGTTCGGTATCGGAGATCACCGGCGCTACTGTCGGTGTCGTGGGAGACGTGGCGGACCACGGCTTCCATAACAGTAATGTTGCAAGGACGACTGTCATCACCGTCGCAAACCGATAGGTGAATGACGGCTTAGCAAAGAGCGCTGCGATTCTCGCAAATGCGCCTCTTGCAGTTGCCGCTTCCCTGACGGGTGTAACGGGTAAGGCAAATTGATTATAAACAATCGAAATTTCACGTTCCGAGGCGAATGATTCTTCCTCAAGAAATCCGTAAAGAACATTTAACGAAGTCGCTTGCTCGCGGAGCGAATTCGACAACTCGGGATGGGTCTGCTCGTAGGACGCAAGCACCGTATTCGGATTCTGCTTGTCGAGCATCGCGACAAGGTAAGCATCGGCGAAACGGTCTAATATGGGTTGAGCTTGAGTCATTTCCAAATTCCTATAGTCACGAAAACTATGAATAATCCTTTCGAAACGAGCGCGGCATAAAAAGCTTCCAGCGCTTCGTCTTCATTTGCTGGGGATGGGGTGTCGATCTTCTCTTTCAAGTATAATCGTCTGAGCGCCTCACTTTGTGACACAGAAAGTGAAGAAAGTACACTTTTATTTTTTACGATCAGCCGCTGGCGCAACATCGTTATGCCCCGTTTATAGATCTGCCGGGCATTAGGTACGCTAATCCCATTGTTTTCAGCTATTTCCTCATATTCAGAACCGCCGACGCGTTCTTCGATCACTTTGCGGTATTTCGGATCGAGTTCAGATAAGATCTTCGTAGTCTCCATGCCACCAAGGATAAAATCGGCAATATCGGTACTCGGACGGATAGGATCAAGGCGATTCTCCCAGGAAGTATTATCGGAATCACCTTCGGGAGTATCGTCGTAGCTTATGAAAACTTTGCCTCGACGTTGAAGCTTTCGATTTTGGTCGAGAGCGGTATGTTCTGCAACCACGTGGACAAAGCCGAAGATGCGGCCTTGTTCGATGACTTTCTCAGTTTTCTCCGGATCACGAAACGTACCGAGAAGCTTCTCGAGTGTGTTCATTAAAATATCGTTCAGTTCGTCTTCACTGAACGATGTGCGCCAATGTTTTCGTAATGACGCATTGACGAATTTATACAGCAGACTAAATAGTCGTTCCTCGCTTCTTCGATCGCCCCGCGATGCTGCTCGGATGAGCGGTTCAATATTTGGTAGTTCCGGCATTGAGCCCGAAGCAAATTGAATAAGGTGTCAAAAAGTGGGGCTACTGTAGAAATAAACTACAATTAGCTTACTTTAAGTTCATACTATACTATAGGCCACAACTACAGTATAATGAGCGGGAGACGGGGATCGAACCCGCGACGTCCAGCTTGGGAAGCTGGCATTCTACCGCTGAATTACTCCCGCACAGTGCAAAATTACGGTTTTCCAATAGCATTTCCAAATTTCTTACATTATTGTAATCTCCTCGGATTGTCACACCAAACGGATTTGGTACGTCTTTTGCTTCAATACACTACTGACTATTTCTATGTATATAAGAATAGATAGGATAGGCGGAAAGTATTAATCAATGAAAAGGATTTTTGCATCGGTAATAGGTTTTCTTCTGCTGGCCGCGACAGTGGCAAGCGCTCAGAATTTTAGCGAATCGCCGGCCCATTGGAAAACAGTGACGCTCAACGCTTCTGGTCTCGACACGATCAAACTATCGGTTCGTTCGTTATTTACCATCCCTGAATTGGCCGATACCGTACCCCTGATCTATTACGAGCCATTCCCGGATTCGCTCATGCCCCGTACTTCGATCGAAGTAGCCGAGATCACCATTCAGGCAACCAGCGCTGACGAAGTACTCGAAGAGCTTGAAGAGCAGGCTCGCAAAGCGGGTGCCGATTGGATCGTCGGATTCAACGAACCGCGCTTGAAATGGATAAAAGTTGATGGTAATGTAAAGGGCGTCTATCGCTCACAGGCACGACTATTAAAAGTGATCGATCCGGAGCTCGTACCAATGAACGAGATCCATAGCATCTATTGCGATGCCAATCATCTCGAGAATTGTAAAGCAATTTTAAGCTGGCTCGATCAGCACCAGGAATAACCCAGTTATCCTTGGAATGTAAAGAAGGGAGCGCTATATTGCCGCTCCTTTCTTTTTTTAGTGCGGTCGGAATTTTTGTGTATATTTGTATCGTTCTGTTGAGCGTCTGACAAACCAACTGCAACTCAAGCAAATAAAAAAATAAATTTTTTCCTAAAGCCGGAAACTCGAAAGCAGATTTTTTGTTGAATTACTCGGAGCCGCTGTAATGGCGATCCAGTAAGAACTTGACAATTAGGGGCGCTTCGGAGACTAGCGTAAGTTTCACAAAGGGAGGACCAATTTCTCTCACCGCATACGCAGAACCGAAGCGCTGTTTATTTTAAAGGGTTAAAACGGGTGCTCATTAATGAAAATGAAACCGTCTTTAACACCGCCCCGTTATACGGGCTCACAATTTGATGATCGGGGCGTGGCTCAGCCTGGTAGAGCACCTGGTTCGGGACCAGGGGGTCGGAGGTTCAAATCCTCTCGCCCCGACAACTATAGCAACGGACACTTGCTAACCTCCTATTTCCTTTAGCTCATTTTATGGATTGCATTTTCTGCCGAATCATTTCCCGCAACGAACAGGCTTGGATCGTATACGAAGATGATTATCACCTCGCTTGTCTTACGCCATTTCCTAATACTCCGGGTTTTACAGTTCTCATGCCTAAGGAACATCATCCGAGTGATGTCTTAAATTTGGAAGAGGAAGTGTACAGTCAATTACTCTCGGCTGCAAAAAAAGTAGCTGGCCTGCTTAATTCAAAACTTCACACAAAACGATGTGGTCTCATTATAGAAGGCATGGGAGTCGATCATGCTCATATTAAACTTATCCCTATGTACGGCATTGCCGATGGAGATTGGAGGCCGGTCCTGAGCAGCAAGGCCGAATACTCTGAGACATATCAAGGGTATCTCACAACACATGACGGTCCGAGAATGAGCAATGCCGAACTCGACGAAATTCGCGAAAAAATAATAAATTAAAATCTCCACTTTCTTCTATTGCAGTTCAAAAAATGGGTAAAAAAAAGCCTGCAATTACTTGATCTCACAGTAGTTAGTTTTTTGTGACAAAAATCTTGGTTTTTTTAGAAAGTATATTTTATAAAAAAAACTTCTAACCTATTGCTTTTCAAAAAATTTAGCTTATATTTGTACTCAACAGTTTTGCGTTTGCCCTCGGCATGACTGGTGTGGATAAGATATTGCCTATGAGCTTTATCCGTTCTGTACTCCCCCTCACATAGTACTCTTTTTACAAACCTACAACTACGAAAATGAAGATTACAGTATTATTGGCTGCCATATTGGGTATGGTCGGAATAAACGCCTTTGCTCAAAGTGCCGATATTCCCCATACGATCAGCTATCAGGGAAAGATCAGTTCTGCCACGGTTGAATTGCCAAATGGCGAACACCGCTTCACAGTCAGGCTTTACTCCGATGAACAGGGCAATAAGGTTGTCTGGAAAGGCGATTACACAACCGCTGTTGAAAATGGAATATTCAATCTGCAGCTCGGTTCAGGTGGGAAAGACCTTCCTACTGTAAATTCCAGCTTGTGGATCGGTATTCAGATCGACGGTACCGAAGAACTCCGTCCCTACACACCGATAACCTCCGCTGCCTATGCCCTCAACGTTGCCAACGAAAGTATCACTGCCGAAAAAATGGCGACCGATTACGTTTCGGCGATCCGAGTTAATGGAAAGAAGATCGGCGGCAAAGCAAGCGAAATTAATATTATCAATGGTACCGGCGTATCGTTTAATTATAACGAGAAGCAGCATGCCTTGATCGTATCGGGTGCTCCGATAATTGCAACACCACAGGCCGGTGCTATCCAGGATGTCAATAAAGGTGGTACAGGCGTTGGGACGATCGCCGAAGGCGGAATCATGATCGGTCATGGTACGAATCCTATTTCTGCTACAACCTTAACCAATGGGCAGTTGCTTGTCGGTGCTACAGGTAGTTCACCGGTGGCTGCGACCTTAACAGGGACCGCTAATCAGGTTAATGTCACATCTGCTTCTGGCAGCATCACCCTTTCAACTCCACAAAGTATCGGTACAAGTTCATCTCCGAGCTTTTCAAATTTATCACTTAGTGGCAAGGGAACATCTGCTGCAACGACGGCCGGCGATGGCTCTTCTACATTGACTACAAAAGGATATGTCGATGGCGCAGTATCTGCTGCGACACTCAATATCGTAGGCACCGCAAATCAGGTAATCGTTGCTTCAAGTGGTACAACAAGAACATTATCTACTCCTCAAAATATCGGTACCAGTTCATCGCCGACCTTTGCAGGATTAACCTTGAGTGCTAAGGCTACCTCGGCTGCAACGATCTCTGCCGATGGATCTTCAACCCTGACCACCAAAGGATATGTTGATGATGCAATTGCTGCGATCCCGACATCCTGGAGTATTACTGGAAATGCAGGTACGTCCGCCGCAAGCAACTATATCGGTTCGAGTGATGCCGCTGATGTTGTTTTTAGCACTGATGCTTCAGAGCGTATGCGCCTGACATCAGACGGAGCATTGCTCCTCAGAGGTACCTCTGGTGCCGTTCCTGCAACGGGCAGTGGCACTCGCATGATGTGGATTCCGGCTAACGGTGCGTTCCGCGCAGGTCGTGCTAATGCAAGCGAATGGAATAGCGGCAATGTCGGCACAAATTCATTTGCAGCAGGTTTTGGTGCACAGGCCAGTGGAGATTACTCGGTCGCAACAGGCTTCTTTACTTCTGCTATGGGCATTAGTTCAACCTCGGGTGGTTCTGCTACTGGAGCTGTGAACGATGCGGCAACGGCCTTTGGTAGTGCATCAACCGCTGTTGGTATTAGTTCGACTGCCATCGGAGATAATGCTACAGCTTGGGGCGATGCTTCGACGGCGTTGGGAAGCAGCACCAATACCTATGGATATGCTTCGATGGCAAGCGGCTATAATACTACTTCGAATGGTGACTATAGCTTTGCTTCAGGTAAGAATCTTACGCTTGGCACAAAGAGCTTCGGATATAACGGAAGCAATACCAATTCCACGGTTAATGTCAGTGCAATGAGCAACGTTGCATACTTTGGCGATGTCAACGTCATCATCGGCAATGATGACAATAGCCCAAGAGCGATCCGTTTCTACGAATCGAATTCTTCCGCTACACTTAGTGGTGCTAACTATACCGCGATCAAAGCACAGAATCAGTCAGCCGACATAACCTATACACTTCCTGCTACTCAGGGTAGTAACGGATCGGTCATGTCAAACAATGGTGCCGGTGTATTGTCATGGAAGAATCCGAACGTACTTTCGTATTCGACCGTCTTTGCCGGTGAAACCATCGAAATTCCAAGCGGATTTGGAGTTGTAAAGATCGTTGATGACGGCGACAATTCCGTCTCTAATACCGTAAGCATGCCTGGTGGTACTAATGGCCAAATGCTCTACATCTTTAACGGAGATGCCGAAGCAACCGTTGGCGATGCTACTATCAATGCCGGTGCAATGGCGACATTTATTTATGTCGACGGCTGGCAGAGAGCTAACTAATTTTTAATCAGATCTGAGAGAGTGTTCCACCGAGGCGATCCGACTCAATGCGAGTCGGATCGCTTCAGTGCTTTAGGGGGTAGAAAACAGATTCACACGACGACCAATTTTTACATCCGCCTTTATAACTTATTGGACATCTTAGGTTTACAGTTCGAAATTTCCCGTACACCCGCCGATCTGCCCCGTTCATTCCACTTTAAATTAGGCAGCTTCCTCTGCTCTGAGCATATCAGCTTCTGAGTGTTTCAGAATTTATTAATAGGTCGATGACAGCTGTTGCCCAATTTTTACATCCACCGCCACAAGTCATTGTGCTTAAAGAGATTATGGTTCGAAATTTCCCGGTAGTCATTCAAGGGCAAGGTTGTGAATAGGTAAAAAATATCTTATCCTTACTTATACGTAAATAGGTGCCTTTTGTTTCACCCATTTATGTTCTGTTGAAGTTGTATTCTTAGAGCATCCCGAACAGGAGCCCTTAATCCATTGTTTACATCCGCCGATGCCAGAAGTACTTGAAATAGCATTAACTACGGCTGAAAAGGGTAGGGCGGATATTCTCAGGGTTAATGAGATATTTTACTCCATTCAGGGCGAAGGCTCTCGGGCCGGTGAGCGGTGTATCTTTATCCGCCTGACAGGTTGCGGCCTTCGTTGTACGTATTGCGATACCGAGTATGCCTTTTATGAAGGGGTCGATCTGGAAGTATCGGACGTTCTTAAGCGCATTACACTCTATGATTGCAAGCTCGTAGAACTGACCGGCGGCGAACCTCTCGAACAAGAGGGCGTCTATCCGTTAATGCAGGAGCTGCTCGATCGTGGATATGAAGTAATGATCGAGACCGGCGGCCATGTCGATATTAGCAGAATTGATGATCGGGTAAAGCGTATTGTCGACCTGAAAACACCGTCTTCGGGAATGTCAAAGCGAAACCTGTATGACAATATTCAGTATCTCACTAAGAACGATGAGATCAAATTTGTTATAGGCAGCAGGGAAGATTACGACTGGTCGAAAGAAGCGCTGACAAAGTATGATCTTGTACATCGAGTTAGCGTAGTACTGATGTCGCCTGTATTTGGCGAACAATCGCTTGAAGATCTATCGAGGTGGATATTAGAAGATGGACTGCCGGTACGCATGCAAGTACAGCTTCATAAACTTATCTGGCCGGGAGTCGAGCGGGGAGTATAAATTTTTTTATGGCAAAGACAACTAAAACAGAACTCGTTATTTTTAAGAACCCTCATCCTGAGCGGGACTATACAATTACTCATGTCAATCCTGAGTTCACATCGGTATGCCCGGTAACAGGGCTGCCCGATTTTGGGGAGATCACGATCGAGTATGTACCGGATGGCCTTTGTGTTGAGCTCAAGGCGCTCAAATATTATTTTCTGTCATTCCGTAACCGTGGTATTTTTTATGAGGCAGTGATCAATGAGATCCTTGAAGATATGATCGGTGCCTTAAAACCACGCTCGATGACCGTGACTGGGAATTTCTCGACCCGTGGCGGCCTCCATTCAATTGTCGAAGTAGGATATCTCAAAGGCCTTGATAGCGAGCCGAAACCTTCTCCTCGTGTTAAGATCACTATGCATACCAAGCCGGTTGCTAAGCCCGTCGCCTGATGTTCACAACGATCTCGAAGACATTCCGGTGGGAAATGGCACACCGGCTTCCATTTCACGATGGGGGCTGTCGTAATATTCACGGCCATAGTTATGCCATGACCGTTGAACTCAGCGGCGAGCCCGATAAGAACGGAATGGTACTGGATTATTTCGATCTGACGGCTATCTGCGAGCCGGTCATAAAAGAGATAGACCATGCTTTTCTCTGCGATAATTCCGATACCGAAGTAAAAACGTTTTTACTGGAAAAAGGATATAAAACGGTCTGTGTCGATTTCCCGACCACAGCCGAGAATATTGCTGCCTGGTTTTTCGAACGGCTCTCAAACATGCTTATGCCATTTAAACATCTCCGGTCGTTGCGGATTGTTGTCAGCGAGACTGAACGTACTACGGCGGAAGTAAAAGGAGAACTCAGAGTGACATTCGATACCCGTATTCTTGAACATCAATCCCACATGACCGAATGAAATCCGTAGTCTTGCTCTCAGGAGGAATGGATTCAACCCTGACCGCGACAATAGCTAAGCAGGAGAGCGAATCGGTTGCAGCCATCCATTTTAATTATCGTCACCGTACCGAACGCCGTGAGCTCAGGGCATTTAACGAGGTCTGTGAAAAACTTGGTATCTCGCAGCGATTGGTAGTCGATGTCGAAGTCTTACGGCAGATCGGTGGATCGAGCCTCACCGATGAAAACATTCCCGTAACAAAGGCAAACCTCACGGCGACGGAGATACCGAGTTCGTATGTGCCCTTTCGCAATGGTACCTTCCTTGCCATCTCAACAAGTTGGGCGGAAGCCATCGGGGCAGGGCGGATCTATATTGGTGCTGTTGAAGAGGATTCATCCGGATATCCTGATTGCCGAAAAGCTTTTTTTGAAGCATTCGAAGCGGCGATCGTTCTGGGGATCAAACCGGAGGAAGACATTTTCCTGATGACGCCGATCATCGATCTAAAAAAATCCGAGATAGTAAAACGATCGATCGAATTAAATGCACCTCTGGAACTCACCTGGTCATGTTATCAATCGGAAGAGGTTGCTTGCGGTGAATGCGATTCCTGTGCGCTTCGCCTTCGTGGCTTTAAGCAGGCTGGCATTGAAGATCCGATCGAGTACAAGGTCCGTCCGGAGTACGATTAATGCATCCATGAAAATAACAAGTCATTCTGAACCAAGCGAACGACTGAACATTTCGATAACAGGAATGGTAAGTGTGTTGCTCAGAATGACAATGCTGATCGTGCTGCTCTTAGAGATCAGTGTTTCCATCTCACTAGCACAACGGCAGGATTCAACATCAAACAAACCAGTCGCAGCAGCAAAAGCTCGTCGTCCTGGGTTCGATCTGCCGGATTCACTATTCATTGCCGTCGATTCCATCAGAGGTGATATCGATACCATAGTCTATTATTCTGCCAAAGACTCGACCGTATTCGATGTTCAAAAGAAAAATGTGTTATTAACCGGTGAAGCGACCCTTGATTATCAGCAGCGAAGCTTAAAAGCACATCGGATCGTCCTCGATTTTCCGACGAATAGTCTTACGGCAATGAGTAGCGTTTATGATTCGGTGATCTCGAATACGGTTACACATCAAAAGCGCATCATCCGTGATACGTCAAGAATAAAAAGCAGAGGCGCACCTATCTTGATGGATGGTAGTACTCCGTATGAAGGAGAGATACTCACCTATAATCTTAAGACACATCAGGGCACCGTTGACCTTGGGACCACAACAATGCAAGGCGGTTTTTATTATGGTGAGAAGATCAAACAGGTTGCACCTCAGACCTTGTTCGTAAAAAATGGACGATATACAACCTGCGACGCTCCGTCGCCGCATTTTTATTTTGAATCTCCAAAAATGAAAGTGATAAGCGGCAGTGAAGTATTTGCCGAGCCGGTCTATCTCTACATTGCCGATGTTCCGATCTTTGCATTGCCCTTTGCAGTCTTCCCTGAACATCAAAGCGGGCGGCACAGCGGGGTCATTGTTCCAAATTATAGTTTGCAGGATGGCCGCGGTTTCGGGCTCGTCCACCTTGGATATTATCTTGTGTTTTCCGACTATCTCGATGCCGCTCTCAAAACCGATATTTATACCAGGGGGGGATATAATGTAGATTTCACCTCGAGTTACATGAAGCGCTATCTGATCAACTCGCCGATGAATCTTAACTTAGGATACAGCCAAACAAGATATAATAGTAGCGATCCGTTTGTGGAAGATTACACGTTCTCTCTTCTAATTCCGGCATTGAAGATCGATCCGGTTACTTCATTAAGTTCGAACATCACCTTTAAGAGTAAAAATTATAATCGTGCCAATGCCCAGAATATTAACGATATTGTTGACCAAAGCGCTACGTCGAATGCATCGTTCAATACCCAGTTCGAGAAACTTGGGCTCTCGCTTTCTGCAGGCTATACCCGCACTCAACAATTTCAATTAAATACCTACAGCGAAGTTAGCCCGTCTATTAATCTTGGTCGGGTAACTCCTATCTTTCCATTTCAAAACCAGGACGACCCTTCATCCGGCGGAGTATTGCAAACAACGGCCTTGAATTATTCCGTAGCCTTTAGCAGATCTGTCGACAAGACCCTCGAACAGCATGTTCGTGATTCCGCTCGTGGCATTCGTGGCGATACAAGCTACAAAACCACAGAGCGGTATCGGCTGACCTATACACCTTCACTTTCGATCTCACCTAAATTAGGGTATGTCACAGTTACCCCTTCGATCAGTTATGGCGGAGCATTGTTTTTCAAGTCAAAAACCAAATCTCCGTTTATCAAGATAGATAGTTTCGCCGGAAAATTTGACACCTCTGTTGCTTTTAATTCGACCTATGATTACGGAGTCCACCACATTTATCACTATGATTATGGTGTTCAAATGGCAACAACACTATACGGTGTTGCAAACATAGGCGCGTTAGGTATAAAAGCTGTTCGGCATTCGATCCAGCCAAGCATTGGATTTAATTATCATCCCGATGTTTCCGATCAGGAATATCGCAGCTATATTGACCCAAAAACTGGAGATACCGTGAAATATAGCCGGTTCGAGGACGACAGCCCCGGCTTTGCTGCCGGCGGAAAATCCGGGACAGTTAGCATTGGTTTAGGAAATGATTTCGAAGCGAAGGTCGAACGCGAAGTTACCGCAGATTCGACTGCGGAAGATAAGGTCAAGCTATTGCATCTGTTCTTAAACTCCGGCTACGATGTTATCCAGGAAATATGGAGCCCGCTTTCGCTTTCAGCGAGCACCCAGATCGGAACATCGTTGAACATTAGTGCTGGTGCAACCTACTCCTTGTATCCGGTCAAGTATTCGGGAGGCGATTCGACAGCAAAGACACTGCTCGCTCTTGGGCAAGGTTTCTTACGGCCGACGAGTGCTAACTTTCATCTCGGCGGAAGTTTTGCATCGAGTGAGACGACAGCAGGGGAAAACTATGATTCACTAAAACGATTGTTCCAATTAAACACACCGGACGAAGAGCGGCAAATGTTTCTTGGCGGAAATTATCCCGGAGCATTTGTTTCTGTGCCGTTCAGGCCGAAATGGAATGTGAACTATGATGTGTCATATACACTCGGATACAATAATACCCTGGTAACTAAAAATTTTGCTGCAAGCCTTGGCTTTACAGTATCACTTACGGAAAACTGGAGCTTTACGACCAGTGCCGGTTACGATCTTGCCAATAAGCAGATCACTGTTCCAAATCTCAGGGTTCATCGCGACCTGCATTGTTGGGAAATGAACTTCGACTATCGGCCCAGCGGAGTAATAAAAGGCTTTAATTTTGAGATCCGGTTGAAATCTCCACAATTGCGTGACATTAAGCTTACTCGTCAGGAAAGCACGTATGGCACGTTCTAAGACAATTACAGATAGGGTTAGTAAGGCATTAACCGAGTTCGGTGTAACGAAAGCTGACGGACTGCTCATTGGAGTAAGCGGGGGAGTCGATTCGATCGTTTTAGCTGCGATTATTTCACGCATCAAGCGTACAGGTGCAATTAAAAAAATTGCGATCGCTCACTTAAACCATAACCTTCGAGGCAAAGCATCAGATTCCGATGCGGCCTTTGTGAAAAAATGTACCGAAAACCTTGGCGTTGAATATTTTGAAGGCTCTGCAGATGTAACGTCGGTTGCACTATCGGAGCGGCTTGGCATCGAAGAAACAGCTCGGTTACTTCGGTATGATTTTTTTATTTCCGTTGCAACTGAGCATGACTATAAATGGGTGGTCACGGCGCATAATGCCGACGATCAGCTTGAAACAATGTTGATGAATATTGTCCGTGGCTCAGGAGTAAATGGTATTCGTGGCATCCCAAGTTTGCGCCAACTTACAAACGATGTTTACCTTATTCGTCCGATGCTTGGTGTATCTCGTCACGAAATAGAGGTATTTGCAAAAGAGAATAAAGTAAAGTGGCGTGAAGATCATAGTAATACCAGTGAGGAGTATACAAGAAATAGGATCAGAAAGTATGTAATTCCAGCATTACGATTGAGCTATCCCGATAAAGACATTTACAAAGGGGTAAGTAAACTTGCCGGAAATATGTCTGAGGTTTCGAGCTTCATTCATCGTAGTGTCTCAGGCCTTCATAAAAAAGCGGCGATCGAGTCAAACGAATTTTTTATCCAGCCGACCTATAGTCTTTTCAAGCTCAATGTTCTTAAGAAGGCAGAACAAATACTGGTCAATGAACTCATACAATCTGAGATTCAGACCTTGCTTGGAAAACATTATTCTCTTGATTCTTCGGCACGAGACAAAATAAACAAATTACTTTCTGCATCCGAAGATAACACCATTCAGCTTTCAAAGGCCATTCGCCTTTCGGTCTCGGGTCTGATTTTTCAGATCGATGTTATTCGTCCTGCTAAACGAATCAGGCAGCCTGTTTCGCTTGAGGAGTCTGCTGATACCGCCATTGGTTTACTGGAAGTGACCTTATCACAAGGATCAATAATCTCAAAAAATAAAAATGTAGCATATATTTCTCGCTCATACGTCGATAAGCATGGGTTAATAGTCCGTAATTGGATGCCTGCAGATCGAATACAGCCATTTGGGATGAAGGGGACTCGCTCAGTAAGCACCCTCCTTTCTGAGGCTGGGGTGAAAACCGAACAAAATAAGCGGAATTTCCCGATTATTGCGGCCGCAGATGCACCGGAGACCGTACTTTGGGTCCCGGGGATCAGGGCTAGCGAGCTTTGCCGGACTCTTAAGGGCGAAACTGCCTATAAGTTGAAACGTATTGTTTAATAACAACAACCAAAAAATCCCAAATTGGGTACTTGTCTCTAAACCTCCCGTCCGAACTGAGTACTATAACGGGATGTTTGAGGGAATATAATAAAATGAACCTATCTTTTTCTAATAAGCCAGCGGTTTTTCAAATGGCAGCACCTAATTCCGAGGAGCGTCCTAAGAGCCGAAAAAATGGTAATCGTCGTTCAGTACCGCCGCCACCTTCCGGTGGTCCCGGCAATGATATGAATCGTCAACAGATCATCCGTACCGTAATGCTCTGGGTCATAATGATCAGCGGAGCAGCCCTCATCATGTGGTTTGTTCGAGGCGCCGGCGATATGGATGAAGTTGAAGTTACCAATACCTACTACCAGAAATTGCTTGAAGATGGAAAATTTGCCAATGGTACGATCGAGCAATACAATACCAACTCCTATCGGTTTCATGGTGAGTTTAAACAGCCGGAGTCCATCCCTACAAAAGGCGGAACAGAAGCTGTCCGTACCAAGAAGATCGTCGTTAATTTAGTACCGGGTACCATTGCCGATCAATATCGGATGTGGAATGACAAAGGGATTGTCATTAAAAAGGTCGATACAATGAATTCCTGGCTGGAGAATTTCATTGCTATCTTGCCGTGGATCATTCCATTCTTCTTTATTTTCTTCTTCTTGCGTAGGATGCAGAATCAGGGTATGAACGGACCGAAGGGAATTTTCTCGTTCGGAAAATCCCGTGCCCGCCTTGCCGATGAAAAATCGCCAAAGGTTACCTTTGCTGATGTTGCCGGTGCCGATGAAGCAAAAGTTGAATTGCAGGAGATCATTGAATTTCTTAAAGAGCCGCAAAAATTCCAACGCCTTGGTGGGAAGATCCCACGCGGTGTGTTGTTGCTCGGACCTCCGGGAACAGGAAAGACCTTGCTAGCTCGTGCTGTTGCCGGCGAAGCCGGTGTCCCGTTCATGTCGATCTCCGGCGCAGATTTCGTTGAAATGTTCGTCGGTGTCGGTGCTTCGCGCGTTCGCGATCTGTTCGATCAGGCAAAGCGAAGTGCTCCGTGTATCGTCTTTATCGATGAGATCGATGCTGTCGGCCGCCATCGCGGTGCCGGCTTAGGTGGTGGGCACGATGAGCGTGAACAAACACTGAATCAGTTACTTGTTGAAATGGACGGGTTCGAGCAAAATAGTGGTGTCATTATCATGGCAGCTACCAACCGCCCTGATGTACTCGATCCGGCACTGCTTCGCCCGGGCCGTTTCGATAGGCAGGTTGTTGTCGATCGCCCCGATATTCGAGGCCGCGAAGGTATCTTGAAAGTCCATACACGCAAAGTGCCGCTTTCAAGCGATGTCAATCTAAACATTCTCGCAAAAGGTACTCCGGGATTCTCCGGCGCCGATCTTGCTAATCTTGTCAATGAAGCTGCTCTTCTTGCTGCTCGTCATGGTGCCGATCGCGTTGCCATGTTCGATTTTGAAGAAGCAAAAGATAAAGTAATGATGGGCCTCGAGCGCAAGTCTGCCGTCATTAGCGAAGAAGAGAAGAAAACTACGTCGTATCATGAGTGCGGCCACGTCATCGTTGCCAGAAAAATGCCGGAGGCTGATCCGGTACATAAAGTAACGATCATTCCTCGCGGCAGGGCACTTGGGGTAACAAGTTATTTACCGATCGATGAAAAGCATACCTATTCGCGTGAATATCTTGAATCGGTAATTGCCTATGCCCTTGGCGGACGCGCTGCCGAAAAGCTTATCTTCAATCGTATCACTACCGGAGCCGGTAACGACATCGAACGCGCAACCGACCTTGCTCGCAAGATGGTCTGCGATTGGGGAATGTCCGATAAACTCGGGCCGCTTAAATATGGCCGTGGTGAGCATGAGGTATTTCTCGGTCGCGATATGTCCTCCGAGAAAACATATTCCGATACGACCGGACGGATCATTGACGAAGAGATTCGCCGTATTGTCGAGGAAGGAATGCAACACGCCGAGCGCATCTTGCAGGAAAACATTCACATTCTGCACCACATGGCTGCTGAACTACTTGTTCGTGAAACCTTAACCGGTGAAGAAGTTGAAGTAATAATGAATGGTGGAGAGCTCCCGCCCTTCGAAAAACCAACTCCGATAAAACCACCTGAAAAGAAATTTACGATTGCCGACAATGTTAAAGTACCGCCGCTTAAAGATATTGGTGGTACCATTGCGCCGATGCCGGCCTGAGAATTCAGCTAAATCGAAAGTGCGATCAGAACGAGCACTGAGTAGTATTGAAATCGTTAAACAAAAAAGCCGGCGGAAGCCGGCTTTTTATTTGGGGGAGAATAATATTTAATCTCCTCCGAAGAGGCGGCTCGTTCTGGTACCGATGGTATCCATCGAGCGGTCGAAGGCTTCGCCAACACGCTTCCAGCTTCCGGCAGCTTCATCTTTCGGAACGGCATGTATTTCAGCGCGCATCTGAACAAGTCGTGCCCTGATGGCAGCTTCTTCATTCTTCATCGCAGCCGTGCGTTTCGCCCCGTTGATCCGTGCATCGTAAGCATCGATACTATCTTCGATGGCTTTAATGCGTATTTCGGCATCGGTCTTAAATTTTTCGAATTCATCTACAACGGCAGGAGGGGTTTGGGTCATTGTAGAATCGCCGGTCCCCGGCTGCGGTTCGTTCTTTTTGCAGCTGGTAACGGCAAATGCCAAAGCCAGGCTAAGACACAGAATTTGCTTTGTTTTCATAAGTTTAGGGGTAAAGTTAACACTTCTATAACCTCTACGCAATAATCGTGCTAAATGGATTGAGAACTCAAACAGTAAAGTTTTTGCCTCTTGATCATACTTTTCCGTAGAGTTGCTTCAGATATGGTATCAATAAAAAAAGCCGTTACCTATATGGATAACGGCTTTTGTACTTAGTACCAATGATTAAAACTCATTACCGTTCTCGCGGATCAATTCATGAAGTCTGATCATGCCTTGACGCATACGGGTTTTGATGGTACCTAATGGCTGGTTCAGCGCTTTGGCGATCTCACTTTGTGAATAGCCGCCATAATAAGCCATTACTAATGCCGTGCGTTGCTCGACCGGGATCCTCTCAAGCAGGGCCATGATATGCTCACGCTGGTCGGATTCCATTTGGTCGTCGAGCGCCGTGCGGCGATCGATCGTACGTTCGTTGATCAGCTCTGAAAGCTGTTCAAAATCCTGCTTCACTTCAAGAGCTGATTTTTTGGCTCGGCGCGAGCGCAGAAGATTAATAGCTTTATTGTGAGCCAGTGTTACAATCCATGCCGAAAAACTTCCGCGGTTCCCTTCGAACAATGTGGCTTTTTGCCAAACCTGCAAAAACACATCTTGCAATATTTCACAGGCATCCTCTTCGGATTTAACAATGCGAAGTATCACGGAATAAATTTTCCGCTGATATTTTTCATATAATTTCGCTAAAGCTTGCGAATCGGCCGTGACGACCCGGGCCATAAGAGTAAGATCGTCCGTAGCGGCGTCTTTTCTGGTTAATGCGAGCGTCTCCATCATATCATTCTAGGGCAAAATATGAACACGTTTAAGTACAATGCAGGCTACTAATACAAAATTACTGCCCGAAGCCCTTTTTTCCATTATATAATTTATAGATTCCGTTGTAGTTTTGCAGGAAGAAGTTGGATTCTGGTAAATATGTAAGACAATCTGATAAATATGTAAGAACCTGCCCCGGATTCTATGGTAAGTTTAGAAAAATTTCGAAAAAATCGAGCTATTTGTTCAATGTCCAATAATTTTTCTTCCGAGGCCGCCGTTACTGGTTCTGTGATAAATAGTAATCCCGATCTTCTGAATATACCTACGGCAGAAAATAACCCTCAGATCGATTTTCGTCAGCTGATCGGAGATTCTCCGGTTGCGTATTTTACCTGCGACAAAGACGGATTCATAACCTACTATAATGAGTCAGCCGCCGAATTGTGGGGACGCCGCCCAACGATCGGAAAAGATAAATGGAACGGGGCCTTGAAAATATTTAAACCCGATGGACATACACAGGTTGCTCATGGAGATTGCCCAATGGCTGAAGCCATTAAGGAGGGGCGAGAGATAAAAGAGTTTAAGATGATATTCGAACGTCCAGATGGCTCCCGGCGTGTTGTCTTGCCACACCCCAAACCTATCTTCGATTCCTCGGGTGCTGTCAGTGGTGCTTATAATGTTTTAATAGATATTACCGATCAGGAGGAATATCACCAAAAGATCATAAAATCATCTGCCGACCTTCAAGCGATCTTTCAAAGTTCTAAAGAGGGATACGGATTGATTGATAGAGATGGCGTCATTTTGGCGTTCAACGATGTGTGCCAGCAACTCTATCGTGAGGTAATGGGAAAGGAGCTAAAGACAGGAAGCAGTTTATTCGACATCGTCCCAGCCTACTACCGTTCGAACATGGAAATGGCTCTTCAGGCTGTCTTACAGGGTCAGTCATTCGAACGAAAATCGAAACATCTCGGAGTCGATGGCAATGAATATTGGATGAGGGGTAATTATAATCCTGTCAGAACCGCCGATGGTACTATCACCGGTATCTGCCTTGGAATATCGGACATCACTGCAGAAATGCAGGTAGAGGAGATCTTACGCGAAAGCGAAGAACGGTTTCGGACCGTGGCCGATACTGCACCGGTACTGATCTGGATGGCCGGTGTAGATAAACTCTGTAATTTTTTCAATAAGCGATGGCTCGATTTTAGAGGGCGCTCGATGGAGGAAGAACTTGGAAACGGTTGGGCAGAGGGTGTTCATCCGGAAGATTTCGATCGGTGCCTCGAAATATATTTTACTTCATTCGATGCTCGTAAAGAATTCAAGATGGAGTATCGCTTGAAGCGCTTCGATGGCGATTATAGGTGGATCAGTGATACCGGTATCCCACGATTTTCTCCCGATGGTATGTTCTTAGGCTATATCGGCTCCTGTGTTGAGGTTCACGAACAACGACAAGCCGAAGAGATCCTTCGTGAAAGTGAAGAATTCTTCCGAACAGTTGCTGATAATGCACCGGTAATGATCTGGACAGCAAAGCCGGACATGCAGCGTGACTTTTTTAATAAAGAATGGCTAACCTTTACTGGCCGCTCTATTGAACAAGAGCGGGGATCGGGATGGATCGCCGATGTGCATCCCGACGATCTTCATGGTTTTCTCGATCTTTATAATACAGCGTTTACAGATCATAAATCGTACAGCACTCTCTATCGTGTCCGTCGACACGATGGCGAATATCGGTGGGTTTCAGCTGCAGGTATTCCCAGGTTTTCCTCCGATGGATCCTTTCTCGGACTCGTCGGAAGTTGTATGGATGTTACCGAGCAGCAACATGCTCGCGAAGAACTTGGCCGATTAGTTGCTAAACGTACCGCGGAGTTGCAGCGAAAAAATGAAGAACTACAGCGTCAAAAAGAATTTGTCGATACCATCATTAACTCATCGATCGATAATATAACAGTTATTGATAAAGAAATGCGGTATCTTGCTGCTAATAAACAGGTCGAAAAAACTATCGGATTATCTCGTTCGGAATTGATCGGTAAGCGAATAGATGAAGTATTCCCCGCAGTCAAGAATGCAGAGGTCTATCATCAGATCGAGCGGACACTTGGAGGTGAGTATATCCATGACATCAATTACTCGTCATTTATTAATGGCCGTCATTTTGATGTCCACTTTGTGCCATTACGGGAAAACGACGAAGTATTTGCCTGCCTCATCATCAGTCACGATACTACCGAGATCGTACAGATATCTGAACAGCTCAAAGAAACGAACACCGCACTCGAAGAAAAAAATAAAACACTTGAACGACAAACAAAATTTATCGAGACAACCCTCGATGCCTCGATCGATCAGATCTGTGTCTATGATCGAGAAGGCAAATTCCTGATGGCAAACCAATCATTCCTGCAAATGAGCCGGAAGACTGAAGAAGAGATCATAGGCAAAAGCATGACGGAAATCTTCCCATTTCTAGAGGGTTCGGAAATTCAAACTGGATTGCTAAATGCTCTCAAAGGAAAACGAAGTGAAGATATTATTTGGAGATCACCCCAGACCGAAAATATTTACAATATTTTTGCAATCCCCCTTATAGAAAATAATTCTCTTTTTGGTGCAATGGTTGTCGCCCATGATGATACGTCTATCTTGAAGGCTTCGCAAAAGATCAAGGAAAATAACGAAGAATTAAAACAGATCAATAGCGAGTTGGAGCAATTCGCCTACGTCGCATCGCACGACCTGCAGGAGCCACTTCGCAAGATCAAGATGTTCTCCGGCCGTTTATCGGATAGGAAATTACCTAATGCCGATCCCAATGAGCAATTATATCTCAATAAGATCATTAATGCTTCCGATAGGATGACGCAGCTCATCAATGATCTTCTAAACTACTCCAAACTGACAAATTCGACCGATGGATTTGACACAGTTGATCTGAATGACGTTCTCTCAACAACACTCGCCGATCTTGATCTTATCATCGAAGAAAAACACGCCGTTATTACTGCCGATCCGCTGCCGACGATCGATGGCATTGAGCTTCAGATGAATCAGCTCTTTCATAATTTGATCGGTAACGGATTGAAATTTTCGAAGAAAGATATTCCTCCGGTCATACATATCGGCGCTTCGATTGCGGCCGAACAAGACATCGTCTCTCACGGCCTAAGTCCGGAAGTACCATACCATAAACTAACGATCAGTGACAATGGCATTGGGTTCGATCAGGAATATGCCAAAAAGATATTTGTGGTGTTTCAACGCTTGAATTCGAGAGACGAATATGCCGGGACCGGTATTGGGTTGGCTCTGTGCCATAAGATCGTAACGTTCCATAACGGAGCACTCTTTGCAACTGCAAAACTTGGAGAGGGAGCGACCTTTACAATACTATTGCCCAAAAAACAAAAGACCAAGAGGCTACACAACAAGTAGAAAATTCTCTCGCTTAAGTCCTGATGCCCGATACTGCCAATTGATGCCGAGTACATCAGCGAGTACCTTCTTGAGCGTTTGGAAATCGGTTGGCTTTCTGATATAAATATTCGCTCCTCGCACGAAGGTGTCGTCGATGTCTTTTTCCGCGGATGAAGTAGAATAGATTGCAACCGATAAATGCTTTAATGTTGAATTTTTTCTGATCTCGCTCAGGCATTCCATTCCACCCTTGCGGGGCATGTTAAGATCGAGAAAAATAAGATCAGGAAGTCGTTTCGCATTCTCTAAATATTCCATAAGTTCGACACCATCGTTGACAGTATCGACTATGGTAGCAATTTTTGCGGCTGACAATGCATCGGTGAAAAACATCCGATCGTCTTCATCGTCTTCAGCTAAAACTATGTAAAGTGGGTCAGGCATTTCTGTGGCAAAACCTGGTATGTGAGAAAAATGTATGGCTTATCGCACCCAACAGTCCCCCTTAAATAATTGGTTTCCTTATGGATAATAAAAGCAGATATATTACAAACCCAGGGCGCGTTTCCGTGCCATTATTTCCTTAAATCGGGTGGGAGTTAAGCCGGTAATTTTCTTAAACTGATTTGATAGATGAGCCACGCTGCTATAATTCAAGCGATAAGAAATTTCGGTAAGAGTTAAAATGCCTTCTATCAGTAAGTCTTTAATGCGTTCGATCTTTTGCACCATTGTATAATGGGCGATCGACATATACGTTGCCTCAGAAAACAACGAAGAAAGATGCCCATAACTATAGTTTAGTTTTTGACTAAGATAATCGGAAAGGTTTATTTGCTCAATGTTGGTATCCGAATAGACCAACTCGGTAATAGCGGCTTTTATCTTATCGATGAGTGCATTCTCTTGATCGGAGAGAATTTCGATTCCATAATGTTCGAGAGCCGTCTTTAACGAACGATGTTCATCTGCGGTCAGCGGTCTCTTTATTTCAATATTATTTAAACTGCCGATCTCGAATTCAATTCCCATTTCGGCAAACTGATCGGCAATGATCGTTTTACATACGGATATGATAGAATACCGGTAGTATACTGTCATTCGTTATTTTGTCGATTTCTTATTAAGGCCGAGTTGAGATGTTACAATAGAAAAGACTTCTGTCCCAAGCCATCCACCGAGTACGGATATGGCAAAAGCACTAAACGGATTCAGCACGAACGAATGAGGTAGAACACTAAAGGGACCTATAAATGCCCAATAGAGTACAGCGCCGGTGATCACCCCGATCAGAATGCGCCAGTGCGCTGTTTTTTGACGGCGTTTAGCGATGAATCCTCCGGCGGTACTTCCAACTACCGAAAGAGCCAATAATAATAATGGCCAGGACACCGTGATTGCCGTACGTTGCGGATGCAGCCCGCTGGTAGTACCACTGATCGCCATTACGCCGGCCATCGTCGGAGTAAATGAAGTCCGGCAGCCAAATTCTCCGGCAGGGATGACTAACTCGCTCATGGCAAGTTCGCCGCGCCCTGTGTCTATTGCCAGTGAGATCATTCTCGGAATATCGGTTCGTTGGGGTACTCCATTCTCATCTACCAAAGAAATTTGTATTTCGGTTTTATCCATTAAGGAAATCGAGGGTGGGCTTGCTAAACATTTTAATCCGACGATCGCAGGTACGAATTTCAGATCAAAGGGAACATCGGTTGGAAGTGGCTTCAGAGTTGGAGTTTTGATCTGAGAAGTACCAGGTGTCTTCGAGGTGACAGTCGCATAAGCATATTGCTCATCTTTGTTAATGGTAATTTTTGAAGGGGTTAAAGTACCTAATGAGTTTGACAAATAAATGTCAGTCTTGTTTTGTGCCGGTACTGTCAGGATCACTTCAATTTTAGCTGAGTCTTTTCCGTCTGCTAAAAGCGGTCTGTCCGGATGCAAAATTGTAATTCCCTGATTCGAAGTCGAAGCGGTCGGATCTGCATCAGTCGTCTCATCTGGGCTTCTCATCACTATCCGTTGCCGAGGACGGAGTTTCAGCTGTTTGATCAAAACAGGATCGTTGACAATGATAAAGGCATTTGCTCCAAGCAGATGTTGCTCGTTGGCACTGATCCTGCATAAGCCCTGAGATTTCATCGGCACAGAAAGCAGATTCGATGTTTGGCCGCGAGGAATTGCTACAGGGAAATCGGCTTCTTTGCCGCTTGGCCATTTGATATGGACAGTGATCGTCATGTCATAATCACTGGCGGCAGGCATATTATCAGCATCGGCAAGAACGATCTTTAACGATGCTGTTCCTCCAACATCGATCTTATGTTCGTTCTCAATTATAACTTTGATCGGATAATTGGGCCGGATCATCTGCTGCTGCATTTGTGCCACGCACACTTGTGCAACTGCACAAACAACTAACCCAATGATGGCACATCGGCTAATGAATAGAAGGGGAGTACGATATAGAGATAAGGTTTTCATACACTGTGCTTCGATTCGAATGAATGACTCTAATCGAACCCAAACAGGGTATTCTTAATTCCAAAGACATGTCCAAAAAAAAGCCGGAATTTCTAATGTTCCGGCTTCTTGGTAGTATTGAGTTTCTATTAGTGGAGTACCGATTCTTTTTGAATGGCTTTGGGGAAGAGTATGGAATTTTCAAGAAAAATATGTTCATGAAGATCACGCTCGAATTGCTCTAATTCTTTATAGGTTACTTTCATGGTTACGCAGGCATCTTCCGGAGGCTGGTAATTATCAAGCAACATTCGAATTTCAGCAAATGTATCTCCAGCTTCTACATGATCATTTTTCATCGCTTCAATTGGATTTCGAACAGTACCGAATGGAGATTGTACTTTTCTGTCATTCATCAACTCTTTGATGTATGGAAACAGGATAACTTCTTCCTTGAGCAAATGTTGTTCGAGTTCTGAGGTTGTAGATTCAAAGAGTTGCCCGACTCGGATCAATTCCGGGTGTCGAATGCTGTGAACTTGAATGACCTTACTCAGATGCTCACGTAGCACGGGCAGCGTTTTCTTAATATAGTTGTGATGGTTATTGACAATGTAATCGATCAGAAAAGGACTATCCCAGAGATACTCTCGCATCGCGTTCGGATATTCGGGAAGTTCTTCTATTTCTCGCTGTATTGTTGCCGGTGAGATTGACTGCTCCGCACAGGCTGAGTCAAGTGTCTGATTTCCGCGGCAACAAAAATCTAATCCGTATTTTTCAAATATTCTTGCAGTTTGATGATTTTCAAGTACCATCTCGCTCAGTGTTTTAGTAAGTAGCTGCATTTGTTTTTTTCTTTTTTAATGGTTGTGGTGTCCAGAATACTTTCCCTTGAATAATATCGAGCAATCCTTTGTCTTGCATCGACCGTATCGAACGAATGACGGTCTCTACTCGCAAGCCGGTCATCTCCGCCAATTGTTGCCGAGTAAATGGCACCATGAATTCGTCATCTTTTGATAGTCCCTTCGAGCGTTTAAAATATCGAAGTAATGATCGTAAACGATGTTCAGCTTCTTCAAAGGCAACTTCACTGAGCATCATTGATTTGTATAACAGTCGTTTACTCAATGTTTCAAGCAGAGCCAGGTGGATGTCCGAATGTTCGCGAAGCAGATCCAAAAAGTGTTTATAATCCAATGCCCATACCTTGGAATCTTCCACTGCTAATGCCGATGCCGGGTAAACCGCTTGAGCAAGTAACGGCGGCTCTCCAAAGCTCTGGCCGTGAGTAAAATATCCTTGTACAAATTCACGGCCTTCGTCATTGAAATGTGACATTTTGATTTTGCCGCGCTCTACGACAAAAAAGCGCTCGGCTGGTTTTCCCTGTTCGCATATTGCTTCCCCTTTATTGACCCTCACAAGCCGAGCGCCGTAGGTTCGTAGAAGCTCCTCTGAAAATAGGTCGGCATTCACTTTCGCCTTCAATACAAAAATATCTTTTATGCTTATTTGTAAGCTATGATTTGAATCATACCCATAGCTTTTCTTATCCTGATAGTTTTGTAGAACACAATATTGATGCCAATGCAAATGAAGGATCGTTCTCTTCAAATCACGTCTAAAAAAGACCAGTTGGCCGTAAAAAAACTTTACGGTTTACGAAAAGTTTTTTCAAGGATGAGACCTCAGATGTCAAGTTTTCTTTCTCAAATCGCATTTTCCCCGCGAAAATCTGTGTGTGTCGGTGTGGAACAGCTTTTGACATCTGCTCTTACTGTCAATCTGTGTCGAGATTTTACCAAATGGCATGCTATGTCATGATTCAAATGAAAAAAATAACTAGTAATCATATCCTTAGTAACCTTGCTGTCTTAATGGCAACGGTCATTTTCCTCTTCGGCTGTGGAAAAAAAGAAGAAGCCGCTGGTGATTATCTCTCGGTTGCAAAAGCGAGAGGGTTAAGTCCTGCCGATATCGAGCGGGCTGTGAAAACATTCGTCCCACCTGGAAAAACAGACGATTATGTCATCTTTGCATCCGGAGGACATTCAGGACAGATGCATCTGATCGGTGTACCATCGATGCGGTTGTTAAAGACGATCCCTGTTTTTACTCCTGACAGTTGGAGCGGTTACGGGTTTGGTAATAAAGGTGTTGAAGACATGCTCGGCGAAGGCAGTAAGAACCGGGCTACCGGCCTCCGCTGGGGCGATACCCATCATCCGGCACTCAGTGAGACCGATGGTGACTACGATGGACGATTCTGTTACATAAATGATCGTGGTAATGGCAGGATCGCAATGATCGACCTCCGTGACTTCAAAACAAAACAGATCTATTCTATACCCAATGTTCAGACTTCTCATGGTGGTGTTTTTGTAACGCCTAACACCGAGTATGCTCACATCTCTGCCAAAGTCCCTAAAGCTAACGCCTTTAGCGAAACGCCGATTGGTGTTACGAAGAACGATCATCTTACAAAGTATAAAGATCTTTATCGTGGGGTTTCGTCTTTCCTAAAGATCGATCAAACAACAGGCCGCTTTATTGAAGCTGAAAGTTTCCAGATCGAATTGCCACCGTACAATCAGGATCTCGCTGACGCTGGTAAAGATGCTAGTATGGGATGGGCATTTATCAATTCCTATAATACCGAAATGGCGCCGGGAGGAAACAAAGATGGTGGAGTTTCTATCGAGACAGGCGCATCCAAGAATGATTTCGATTTTATGCACATCATTAACTGGCAAAAAGCTGCTGAAGTAGCAAAAGCCGGAAAAGTAGAAGTGCATAATGGGATAAGAGTGATCTCGTTAAAAACTGCTGTAGAAGAAGGCATCCTGTACCTTGCCCCGGAACCCAAGAGCCCGCATGGTGTGGATGTTTGCCCCAATGGTAATTACATTGTTGTCAGCGGAAAACTAGATCCACACTCAACCATCTATGGGATGGACCTTATCAAGAAAGCCATTGCTGAAAAGAATTTTGAAGGCAATGACCCTTATGGAATTCCGATCTTACGGTATAAGGCGATTGTAGCAGGCCAGGTTGAACTTGGTGCAGGCCCGTTGCATACTCAATTTGATGATAAAGGCTATGCGTATACGTCTCTGTTCCTTGAAAACGCCGTTGTAAAATGGTCGCTTGGTGCACCGTATTTCATCGGTGACAAAGCCTGGAAAGTTGCCGATAAGATCCAGACCAGTTATAACATTGGCCATCTTACGCTCGCTTGCGGTGACCAACGTCACCCGCAAGGTAAGTATTGTATCGCAATGAATAAATGGTCGATCGATCGTCATCCGAAAGTTGGAACATTATTACCTCAGAATTTTCAGCTTATCGATGTGACCGGCGAAAAAATGCAATTGCTTGCCGATATGCCGATCGGCTTCGGAGAGCCTCACTACGCCCAAACGGCTCCAATGAAATTATTCGAGAAATCATTGCAAGTCTATCCGCTTGGTACCGACCCGATGACCATGCAGGCAGCTCCTGATGCGATCAAGAAGGCGGAGGATGCACGGGTTGAGCGCCATGGTAATGTAGTCGATGCGTATGTCAGTGTCATTCGTAGTACGTTCACCCCGGACATCATTGAAGTCAAGAAAGGTGATAACGTTAGAATACACTTGACAAACATCGAGCAAACACCTGATGCAACCCATGGATTTGCGATCCCGGAATATAACGTAGTTCTATCGCTCGATGCCGGTGAAACGGCGGTTGCTGAGTTCACAGCGACCAAACCCGGTTCGTTCAGTATGTACTGTACGGAATTCTGCTCGGCGCTCCATCTGGAAATGCAAGGCTGGATTCTTGTCAATTAATTAACACAGTCGTTTCATAACAATGGTGATGACCAGGTATATTGACAGATTTCTGAGACTCGGTGTAATAGCCTTATTAACGGCAATGTGTACGAGTTGCGCCGATAAAACTTATACACCGCCGGAGATCATAGTCGATAAAAGTTCTTGCGCCCGATGTGCGATGCTTATTAGCGATTCACGCTATGCGGCCGCGATCAAATCGGGTGCAAGCTACCTGGTGTTCGATGATATCGGATGTATGCTTACTTATATCGAAGCAAATCATGGGGTGGATGATAAGCTGGTATGGGTACGCGATTACACAATGGATACATGGATCGGTGCGAAGCAAGCTCAATTCTTCCATGCTGAAGGTGATGTTACGCCGATGGGGTACGGTTATATAGCCGTTACATCCTCGAATCCTCCCATCGGATTAACTAACCTGCTTCAGGTCGGAAGTGTCGAGCAGCTTCGTACCGACTATGTTTCCAGAATGAAAGCATTATAAGTGAAGGATACTGCCATGAAATCCCAACGTTCATTATCTATCCTACAGCGGAGTATTCTTGCCGGGCTTTCGATCGTTTGTATTGCCTTAGCCTTGAAACTCCCGCTTTGGCACATGAAGCTGGTAGCACCAATGTATCCGAAAGGATTAAATATGGTCGCCTATGGTAATACTATTGCCGGCGATCTCTATGAGCTGAATATAGTAAACCACTATGTGGGAATGAAGCATATTACACCAGATGAGTTTACGCTTTCCAGCACAGTGGGATCCGAAGCTTGGAATTCACGTGACTTGAAGTCGCGG
>JADMIO010833426.1_pt1 | contig 95397 bp, 73 predicted proteins | sample 8958161 | NCBI WGS metagenome assembly JADMIO01 (sample SAMN16585339, study PRJNA669376) | soil metagenome | isolation source: Crop rotation soil | place: USA: Cullars Rotation, Alabama | collected 2011
CTTTCCCACCCGAGGCCTCCTTCGCTACCCTGGTCAACTCCCTTGTGACCCAGATCCTCCTCTACCTCGGCGACCTCACCCCGCGCGGCGTCGAGCCGCAGGTCAACCTCGACATGGCCAAGTTCAACGTCGACCTGCTCGGCGTGCTGGAAGAGAAGACCAAGAACAACCTCACGCCCGAGGATCAGAAGCTCCTGGACAACGCGCTGTACGAAACGCGAATGCGCTACGTCAGCGTCGCGTCGCAGTACGCGACGGTGTGAGTGGAATCGCGTGCGTGGGTAATTGTTCCCACATTGCGGTTGTTATCCGTATCGCCCCCCGACATTTTCGCGCGAACCGGACCGCCGGGGCTTGCGTTTGCATATTCGTGTATTACGATCCGGCTCGTCAGTCGGATTAAGTGACCCGCGGGTGCAACGGATGGTGCTCGCGTGGGAATTGGCGGAGCGTGTTGAACGAGCGTTTCGCGCGGCTGGATCGCGTGGGGAAAGGCACGGAAGCCATGTACACTGGCGGCGCTGGGCGAAGGGCTTCGCACCTGTGGCAGATGCCACTGCTGCTGCTCGCGCTCGCGCTGCTGCTCACCACCACCGGCCTGTACGTCGACGGGCGTCCGGTCATCCTTCTGAATCAAAAGCTGTCAGTCGCGCGCGAGCTGATCCACAATGATCGTCCCGACGCCGCGGCCGAATCGGTCGCGCGCCTGATGTCCGCCGGCGAACCGATGCCGGCGCAGTGCGAGGGGAAAGTTCACCTGCTCCTGGCCGAGGCGCTCGACGCCGCCCAGAAGCAGCGCAAGCAATCCATCCCCGCGAACCACACCCGCATCATCGAGCAGACGCAGATCGCGCTGGCGCAGGGCGTGCGTCCGAGCGGCGACATCCACCGTCGGCTGGGCGAGAGCTACGAGGCGCTCGGCCAACCGGTCGAGGCCGTCAGCCAGTATCGGCGCGCCATCGCGATGGACCCGGCCCGCTCCCTGCGGCTGCAGCGGAAGGTGATCGACCTCCAGCTCGCGCAAAATGACTGGGCGCCTGCGGAGTCCTCGCTTGACGCGTACCTCGCGTCCTCCGAAATCGCCGACGCCGAGCGGGCGTGGGCGCTGTCGGTCAAGGCACAGCTCACGATCGACCGCGGCGACTACGCCGGCGCGCAGAAGCTTCTCAGTAAATCCCTCGAGCTCGACAAGGATCCGATCGCGCAGGCGGAAGCGAACTATCGGCTCGGCGTTTGCGCGTGGAAGCAGGGCAAGCTCGACGACGCCGCCAAGTTGCTCGCCGCCGCGCGAACGGCATTCCGCGGGCAGCATCCGCTCGACGCGGATGCGGCGTACGCGCTAGGAGCGATCGCGCAGGCGAAGAGTGATTTCGCCGGGGCGGTCGCGCTGTTCGACAAGATCATCGCGGCGTATCCCGATTCGACCGCCGCACCGGCGGCCAGGTTCGCACGCGGGCTTTGCGGCATCGAGAAGCGCGGCGGCGGCGGCGGGGGCGATGACGATGCGGCCGCTGTCGCGGACGTCCGCGCGAGCGCGGTTGAACTGGCCAAGTCGTCGCCGGCGATGCGCGCCCAGGTCGTCACCGGATTGCAGAAGGCATCGGCGCTGCTCGCGGACCGCGAGAACTATCAGGCCGCTGCCGATTTGCTGGGCGAAGAACAGGCGATCGCGACGAATCCGTCGTCCGGCTATTTTCAGCGGCTGGGCGCGGTGTACGAGAAGCGCGCCCGGCAGGTGGAGCAGTCGGCTGCTGACGCGGTTGCAGCTGCCGAAAAAGTCCGGCGTCAGCAACTGGCTCGCGATTTCACGCGCCGCGCCGGCGACGCTTACCTGATGATCGTCCGCGCGAAGCTGTCGGCCGGGGAGAGCGATTACCCGGACGCGATGTGGCACGCGATCGATCTGTACGACCGCGCCGCGAACGCTATCGGCGCGGCCGCGGCGCTGGAAGTGTTCGTCAGCGACCACGCCGCCGATCCGATCGCTCCCGAAGCTCTGCTCCGCTTGGCCGGTATCTACGAATCGACTGGCCAGGCTGACAAAGCCATCTCCGCCTACAACCGCCTGCGGGGGGCGTATCCCAAGTCCATTGCGTCCGCCAAAGCGGTCTTGCCGCTCGCCGGGCTGCTGGAGAAATCTCCGCAGACGACGCCTTTGGCGCGGCGCGCGCTCGCCGAATTGGTTGATGATGCCGACGCCGCCAAGCGATCGCCCGACGATTACCGCGCCGCGCTGTTCGAACTGGGTTCGCTCTGCTACCGCGCCGGCGACGTGAAGGACGCGACGCTCCGGCTGGAGCAATTCGTCTCACAGTTCCCGCGCGATGATCGCGCCGGCGAGGCGATGTTCGTGCTCGGGGAGTGTCACCTGCTCTCGGCTCGACCGACCAGTGATGCGGCACAGCTCGCCTCCGGCGTGGACGATATCACCTCGACGTCAAAAGAGCTGGAACGCACCGCCGGCGAGCGAAAGCAGCACCTGGCCAAGGCCGCCGAGATGTTCGCGCGGTGTGGCGAGACGTATTCATCCCAGCCGCCAACGCGGGACGCCGACCGGCGGTATCAGATGCTCGCCGAGCTTCGCCGGGCTGATTGTGCGTATGAACTGGGTGATTACGCGAACGCGATCGCGTCATACCAGGTGACGGCGACGCGCTGGGCCGATGAGCCGGTTGCCCTGGCGGCGAGCGTGCAGGTTGTCAACGCCTACCGCGCGCTCAACAAGCTTGACGAGGCGCGAACGGCCAACGAGCGCGTGCGATTCCTGCTGGCGAAGATGCCGCAAGGCGCGTTTGCCGACACCGGCACGCCCGCCGGCGGGCCGGTCATGGGGAAGGCGTACTGGAACCAGTGGCTCCGCTGGTCGCAGGTAGCGACGGCGTCCACGTGGTAGCGCGGCGGAGTAGGCGGAGTAATTGGGGGATGCAAATCGAGGTCTGAGGGGGTAGGGATGCAGTTGAGTTGCGGAGCGCGGTCGATGAAGGTAAGTCACAGTGCATCATGGAGGCCGGGAAGCAATGGATGGCGGCGGTCGCGCGGGCGTAGCCGCCAGTGGCGACGCCGCGGGCAATTGGGTTTTCGCCGGCTGTTGTGCCGGCATCGTGTACGGTTGGGCGTGAGGCGCAACGTGCGCGTCGCGCTCGTGACGAACTGATGAGTGACGCGTAGAGCGAGAAACACATAACGTTTCCCCTGTGGACGGGAAGGAATCTGCCATGGCGAAAATGGTCATTGTCGGAAGCAACGGAACGAACGGAACGGAATCGAATAACAGCGAGCAACTGACCGAGGCGCTGCGCGGCGCCGGTCACGAGGTGAACCGCATCGGATCGATGTCGGAGATCGCGCACATCGCGGCGGACGTGGTGTTCGCCGATCCGTCGGCGTTCGCATCGGGCCCCGCGGCGCCGGGCGACGTGCCGGTGATCGTGACCGCTAACAGCGAAGAGCAATTGCTGGCGGCCATCGACGCGGTGCGGACGCAGGGCGCGTATGACGTGCTACAACTGCCCGCGCCGTCGACCGAGATCGAGCTGGCCTCCTGGCGAGCGCTGCGTTGCCAGCAGCTGATGCGTGAGAACGCGGTGCTCCGCGCCGCCACGGGACAGGAGCCGACGGCCGACCCGCTCGCCTCCGCCGCCCGCAGCATCGCCGGCCGGCCGCTGGCGGATATCGAGAAGCAAGTGATTCTCCGCACGCTCGAGCAGTTCAAGGGCCATCGCCTGCGAACCGCCGCCGCACTGGGCATCGGCGTGCGGACGCTGGGGATGAAGATCAAGCGCTGGCGTGAGGAAGGCGAGCCCATCGCCGGCCGCCAGCAGCGGGCGCACGTGAGTGTGGACGTATCGTGAACGACGAAACGTGAAGACATGAAACATGAAACATGAAGAGGCGCGGGCAGTCCGCTCTCTTCATGTTTCATGTCTCCATGTTTCACGCTTCTGCTTCACCGCTGCAGCGCGCAAGGATGCGCGCGGGTGACACGCGGGTGACACGCGGGTGCAGGGAGGCGGAATATGCGGGACGGGAAACGGTTCGGCTGGTTATCAGGGTATCTCGCGGGGTTGTCGATCGCGCAGCGGGCGGCGGCGGGGATGCTGCTGGTCGTGATGATCGCCACCGCCGCGTGGATTGGCGGACGCTCGCGCGCGGGATCGTGGTCCGCGCACGGCAATGCACTCGAACCGATTCTCGATCAGCCCTTCGCCGACGTCGAGGTCCGCTCCATCACCGACCGGCTCAACGCGCGATCGGTTCCGCACGAGGTCCGCGACGGCAAGGTCTACGTCCCCGCAGATCGCAAGCTCGACGCGCTCTCCGACCTGTACTACGCCTCCGTCCTGACCGGCAACAACGGCGTCGAGGGAGGTTTTGACGCGCTGATCAAGCAGATGAGCGCGTTCGATCCGCCCTCCAAGACCGACAAGATGTTCAACCGCGCCCGCGAGCAGACGTGCGAGAACGTCATCGGCCATTTTCACGGCGTGCGCAAGGCGACGGTCGTGATCGATCCGACCAACGAGCGCCACATCGGCCAATCGATCCTGCCCAGCGCGATGGTCGACATCCAGACGCAGGAAAACGGATCCAACGCCCGCCAACTGTCCGCTGCGGCTGCCAACGTGCTGACTGGCTGTGTCGCCCAGCTGGCGCGCGACCGCGTAAAGGTGACCGTCGACGGCGCGACCTACAACACCGGCAGCCTGGATGACCTGGTCGGCACCGACGAGCTGATCGCGCGCAAGCAACAGTGCGAGCAGGTCTACTCCGCGAAAGTACGGCAGCTTCTGAGCTACATCCCGGATGTGATGGTCTCGGTCTCCGTCGACCTGAACGTGCAAAGTAGCGAGGAAGAACGCCGGACCGTCGACGCGAAGACGGCGTCGGCGGCATCGACCGGGACATCGCTCGAAACAGTGATCGCCAACGCGGTCCCGACGCTCGGCGAATCCGCGGACCAAGCCACCGGCTCCAACGCGTCGGCGAAAGCGCCGGCGAGCGAGACGGTTCATAAGACCCGCACGCCCGCGGGCAAGGAAACCATCCGCAGCGCGTCGGTCGTCGTGCCGCGGAGTTATTTCGTCGGCATCTACAAGCGCGCCAACCGCAAACAGTCGCAGGCCGCGGATCCGGACGATGCACTGCTTCAGCCCGTGGTCGACGCGCACCTGGCGAAGATCCGCGGGCTGGTGAAGAACTCGCTTGGGCTGGAGAGCGACGAGGACGTGACCGTCGAACCGTACGACGACTTCGCGTCGAAGGCGTCGCTCGCATCGGCCAATCCAGCGCCGGTGACGACGAACGTGGCGGGGGTCGCCGCGGTGGCCTCGACGCCGTCGTCCGCTTCGCAATTGATGAACGCGAACCCGCAACAGATCGCGCTGGCGGTGCTGACGTTGATCACGGTGATCTCGCTGTCGCTGCTAATGCGCCGCCGGGCGGGCGAGGGCGAGCCGCAACTTGCCACCGCAGCGGCGATGCCCCCGGCGCGCGGCGAGGTACTCAGTGGCACGCTGGAGACGCCCGCGTCGACGTCGACATCGTCCCCGCTGCCCGCGGTCGCCGGCGCGACGCACGCCGAGGAGGCCGAATCGCACCGAATGTTCCACCGCGTCCGCGACGTGGTCGGCGAAAACCCCGACGACGCGGCACGGGTGCTGCGCGAATGGATCTACCAGGGGCAGTAGCTTCTGCATCCCTGGCGCAAACGAGCGAAATGCGGCACCCGGAGGAACTGAGTGGGTTGAGGAAATCTGCGATCGTGTTGTTGTCGCTGGGCGAGCAACACGCGGCGGAGATCCTGCGTCGACTCCCAAACGACGCCTCCATCAGCGTGCGCGCGGAAATGATTCGCGTCGGCGAGCTTCGGCAGGTGTCGCTGCACACGCGGCAATTGGTCCTCGGGCAGTTTTGCACGGCCGCGACCACGCCGGTCCCGCCTCCGCGCTCGGAGACGATCGAAGACGACGAAGGCGAAGTCCCGTTCGCGTCGTTGCAGAACGCCGGCGCGCAGACGCTGCTTGATTCGATCCGCGACGAGCACCCGCAGACAATCGCCCTTGTGGTGGCGCACCTGCCTCACGATAAGGCGGGCGAGGTGCTTGCGGGGCTGGATCATCATCGCAAGGTCGAGGTCATCAAGCGCATCGCCGGCATCGAACAGACCAGCTCCGAGGTCATCGAGCAGGTCGAGCGCGGCATGCGGCAGCGGCTGGGCGCGGTGATGGGCAAGATGCTCCGCGGCGGGCGATCGAGCGGCGGCGGGGGCGTGGCGACGATCGCGGAGATCCTCAACTCTGCCGCCCGATCCGTCGAGGAGGAGATTCTCAGCGACCTCGATGCCGAGGCGCCCGACCTAGCCGAGGAGATCCGGCGGGTGCAGGCGATCTTCGAGGACCTGCTGGTCGCTGCGGATCACGATATTCGCCAGGTCGTCGAGCAGCTGGACCATCAGACGATCTCGATGTCCCTGCGGACCGCGCGGCCCGCGCTGCGGCAAAAAGTCCTGCTGAACCTCCCGGAGGAGCAGGCGGACCAGATCGAGCGCGAGCTGGACCAGGTGACGCCGGCGGCGGTAAGCGACATCGAGGCCGCCCAGCAGCGCGTCGTCGAGGTCGTGAATCGGCTCGACGCCGCGGGGGAAATCGAAGTGCTCGGCCGTTCCAGCGCAGACACGGAGCAAGCCGTCCAGGACGAACAGCGAAAGCAGGCGGGATAGCCCCGCGCGCGAGCCGACGATGCCACTGATCAAGTCCGCCATCGCGACCACTACCGTCCGCCTGTCGCTCCGCGACTTCGAGGCCGAGGTGAACGAGCGCCTCGAGCACGCCCGCCTCGGGGCCGAGCAAATCGTCGCCGCAGCGCGCGACCGCGCCGGGGAGATCGGCGCCGCTGCGATGGAGCAGGGGTACAAGCAGGGTTACGAGAATGGCGTCGCCGACGCGCGGCGCGAGGCGATCGAGCAGTTCGGCGAGCAGCTCGGCCTGGCCGTCGAAGCGCTGGCGCGGGCCGCGGCCACGATGGAAGCTTCCCGCGCAGAGCTGGAAAGCGCGGCGCTGGCGGACGTGGTGAAGCTGGCAATCGGCATCGCGAGGCGGGTCACCAAACGCCAGGGGCTGATCGATCCGCGCGTGCTCGCCGAAAATCTCCGCGAGGCCGTCAAACAGCTCATCCGGCGGGACGACGTCCGTATCGCGATCAACCCGAAGCAGCGCGCGACGCTGGACGAGGCGCTGGCCGAGCTGAAGGTCGAGTGGCCGCAGCTCGAGCGCGTGGAGATCGTCGAGGATGAGGCGATCGCTCCCGGCGGATGTCGGGTGACGGGCGGGCAGGGTGAGATCGATGCGGACCTCAACGCGCAGCTCGACCGCATCGCCGCCGACCTGATTCCGACCGACGACCAGCAAGGGATGTTGTGGTCATGAGCTATCTCGCAGCACAGATTGACGCGGTGGAATCGGCGACGCCGATGGGCGTCACGGGGCGCGTGCAGGCGATCTCCGGGTTGACGATCGAAGCTTCCGACCTGCCGTTGCCGCTGGGCGCGATGTGCCGGATCACCAGCCAGGGCGGTCGCACGTGCACGGCCGAGGTGATCGGTTTTCAGAGCGACCGCACGCTGCTGATGCCGCTCACCCCGATGGTGGGCGTGTCGCGCGGCGACGCGGTGGTCAACGTCGCCAGCAGCGCGCGGGTCTGGTGCTCGCCCAAACTGCTCGGTCGCGTGCTCAACGGTCTCGGTCAGCCGATCGACGGCAAGGGACCGCTGCCGACCAGCGAGGCGCGGCCGATTGACGGACCGAGCGTCGCGCCACTGTCGCGCGAGAACATTCGCCAGCCCGTCGCCACCGGCGTGCGCGCGATCGACGGCCTGCTCACCTGCGGCCTGGGGCAGCGCATGGGCATCTTCTCCGGCCCCGGCGTCGGGAAGAGCACGCTGGTCTCGTCGATCGCGAAGAACACCAGCGCGGATGTGTCGGTCGTTGCGCTCATCGGCGAGCGCGGGCGCGAGGTGCAGGAATTTCTGGATCGCTCGCTCGGACCGGAAGGGCTCGAGCACTGCGTCGTCATCGCCAGCACGGGCGACGATGCGCCGCTGCTGCGCGTGCGCGCCGCGAAGGTCGCGACGACGATCGCCGAGTATTTCCGCGACCAGGGAAAGAACGTCCTGCTGCTGATGGATTCGTTGACGCGCATGTGCCACGCGCAGCGACAGATCGGCCTGGCCGCGAAGGAGCCGCCGGCGCAGCGCGGTTACCCGCCGAGCGTATTCGCTTTGCTGCCGGAAGTCCTCGAGCGTGCCGGGCGCACGCCGATGGGATCGATCACCGGCTTCTACACCGTGCTCGTCGAGGGTGACGATTTCAATGAGCCGGTCGCCGATGCGGTCAAAGGAATCACCGACGGCCAGCTCTGGCTCAGCCGAGGCCTGGCGAACAAGGGTCATTTTCCGGCCATCGATGTGCTCCAAAGCATCAGCCGTGTGCGCGAGGAGGTCGTCGATGAACTGCACGTGCGCCGGGCGCGGTGGATCCTCTCCTTGCTGGCGACATACGCGGAAATCGAGGACCTGGTAAACCTCGGCGCCTACGTGCCGGGCGTAAACATCGACTTCGACCTGGCCGTGCAGGCCCGGCCGAAGATCGTCGCGTTTTTGAAACAGAGTTCGTCCGAAGCCGTTGCGCTGCAGGCGACCGAGCGGCAGCTCGCGGAGCTGGTCGCGTGGATCGATCAGGTCGAACGGAAGCTGCGCGGGAAGCAGCGATGAGCAGACATCGCGGTTGTCGTCGTCGTGGTCCGCGTCCTCGTAGGGGGTAGATCGGAGTTGCAACGTGGCGCCCAAGTTCACGTTCAAACTCGAAGCGGTCCTGGAACAACGCAAGCACGTCGAACGTCAGCGTCAGCGCGAGGTGGCGGGCGCGCAGAACCGGTTGATGCAGTTGCAGGCGGAGCTGGACGCGTTGTCGGCGGTGAAGCGCGCGTCCGCGAAGGACCTCCGCGGGCACGGCGCACTGACGGCGGCGGCGCTCGCGGCGCACCAGCGCTTCGCCACCGCGATGCGGCACAAGGGCGCGGCGCTGACGAAGTCGATTGCCGAGGCGCGGCGCGAACTCGACGCGGCGCAACGCGTACTCCTCGAGGCCGCCAAGCAACGCAAGGTGATGGAGAAACTCCGCGAGCGCGAGCACGCGCGCTGGGCCGAGCAGATGCGACTGCGCGAGCTGGCCGAGGCGGACGAGATCGCCGCGGCGCGGCGGGCGCACGCGGCAAGCGCGGGGTAGTCTTCATCACACGCCGCGCGGCGCGCAAGTTTTGTGTGAACCGAGACTTGACGCGCGCTGGCGCGGGCGCGATGATGCCGCCCAACCGCTGAGGCATGGATGCCGCACGCGGGGACGTTGCAAGCGCCAAGGACGGTCACGCATGCCGCAGGATTTCCCGCCGCAGCCCGCGCAGACTCCTAGCTCCGTTTCGCCGGAGCAGGTCGCCGTCCTCCCGCGCCGCAACTCGACCAACTCCAACGCGGACGCGCTGCCCGTCTTTCGCGAACTTCCATCGCAGGATCAACCCGGTGATTTTCGTGCGCTGCGCGACGTCGAACTCGACGTGAAGATCGAACTCGGCCGGGCGCGGATGCGGATCGAGGATGTGCTGAGCCTCGCGGACGGGGCGGTGATCGAGTTGAACCGTGCGGCCGCGGATCCGGTCGACGTGTTCGTCAACGATCGTCTCGTCGCACGCGGTGAAGTCGTCGTGCTGAACGATCGACTCGCCGTCCGCCTGACCGAAGTTGCCTCACCGCTGCAGGACGGGAACGGAGGGGCCGCGTGAAGGTCATTGCGCCCGTCCTCGTCGGACTGCTGCTCGCGACAGTCGCGCTCGCGCAGACGTCTCAGCCGTCTGCCGGGCTCATTCATCGCGCCGGATCGTCGGCGACATCTCAGCCCGCGGGCGCGAAGGCGACTCCGGGCGACATCGGAACGTTTCGCGTCGTGCTTTCCCTGGCCGGCGTGCTCGCCTTGATCGTGCTGATGTACTGGGCGAGCCGGAAGTTGATGCCGCGTCACGGATTCGGCGGAGGGAGCGCGGCCATCCGCGTGCTCGCGCGCACGCCGCTCTCGCCGAAGCACCGTGTCGTGCTGCTCCAGGTAGGCCGGCGGGTGTTGGTTGTCGCCGAAGGGACGGGCCCGCAGCCGCTGAGCACGCTTTGCGAGATCACTGACCCTGACGAGGCCGCTGCGCTCATCGGTCAGATCCGCGGCGAGCAGGCGGGCTCGAAATCCTTCGCCGCGCTACTCAATAACGCGAGCGAAAAATTCCGCGCCGCGGAACCGCCGACGCCCGAGCCGGATCCGCTGGCCGCGACGCACCAGGAACTCGACGGCCTCACGCAGCGCGTCCGCGTGATGGCCCGGCACTTCGAGCGGGCGTGATTCCGGCGCGCGCGTGTGACCACGTAATGCGACGAACCGTCCCCATCCTCGCCGCACTCCTCCTGATGGCGGCGATTCCGTCGCTCGCCATCGCGCAAACTTCGCCGACTTCCGCGCCGGCCATTCCAACGCAGATTCAGGACCTCACGAAGAGCGACAGCGTCGGCGGAACGCTCGGCCTGATCGCATTGGTGAGCGTCCTCTCACTCGTCCCGGCCGTCGTGCTCATGGTGACGAGTTTCACCCGCATCATCGTCGTCCTCTCGCTCCTGCGGCAGGGCATCGGAGCGCAGCAATTGCCGCCCAACCAGGTTCTCGTCGGACTCTCGCTGTTCATGACAATCGTCGTGATGACGCCAACCTGGAACCGCATGAACAACGAAGCGTTGCGGCCGTACCTGAACAAGCAGATCGATCCGAAGACCGCGTGGGAGCGTGCACTCATCCCCGTGCGTCAATTCATGTCGGACCAGATCCAGCGCGCGGGGAACGACGCGGATGTGGACGTCTTCACCGATGCGGCGAAATTGCCCCGCGCGACCAAGTGGGATGATGTGCCCACGACGGCGCTGATCCCGGCCTTCATGCTCAGCGAGTTGAAGGTCGCGTTCGCGATGGGGTTCAAGATTTTTCTGCCTTTTCTCATCATCGACCTGGTGGTGTCGATGTTATTGGTCAGCGGCGGAATGCTGATGATGCCGCCGACGCTCGTGTCGCTGCCATTCAAATTGCTTTTGTTCGTGATGGTGGACGGATGGCGCTTGATTACCGCGACGCTGATCGGTAGTTTTGCGACGTGACGATTCGTAGATTTCCGGCGCGACACGGACGCCGCCCGGGACGCGGAAATTTGGGCTGAATTCCGCACACGCAGTACACATTACATTCGCCGCCTCTTCTTCGGTTTTGCTCGGCGCGGCGAACACTCACGGAAGGGTGCGAGCGGGCGATGACGCTGGACCAATCCACTGAATTGATTCGCCAGGCGCTGCTGGTCGCGCTCTTCGTGGCCGCGCCAGTTTTGGTTGTCGGCTTCGTCGTCAGCCTGGTCGTGTCGCTGCTGGGGGCGGTGACGCAGGTGCAGGAACAAACCCTTTCGTTTATTCCGAAGATCGTGGCGATGGTGGTGTGCGCGATCGTGCTGCTCCCGTGGATCGGGCAGCACGTGATCGAGTTCGCGCGCGTGGCGTTCGGGGAAGGTTTACTCAGGTAGATCCGGCGGGAAGGTTCGCATGGGGATGGCGGCGGAAACAGGATGGCTTGCGATGCTGGCAGTGTTGGCGCGGATCGGCGCCGCGCTGGCGGTGACGCCGCCGTTCGCGGGGCTCGCCGTCCCGCGCCGCGTCCGCGCGATGCTCGCGATAGGGCTGACCATCGGACTCACCCCGGGATTGAGCCTCGGCACATCGCAAGCGACCTCGCCGGGTGGCGTGGCGCTCGTCATCGGCGGAGAAATGCTGATCGGCCTGGCCATGGGGATGGCGATCGGCATGGTCTTCGCCGCGGCATCCTGGGCGGGGGAGCTGATCTCGCATCAACTCGGATTGAACCTGGCTGAAGCCTACGACCCTGCGGCGGGCGGCGGAGCGGAGGGGACGCCGCTCGCGCGGGCGTACTGGATGCTCGCCGTCGTCGTCTTCCTCGCCGCCAACGGACACCACGCAATGCTCCGCGGGCTGCGCGGCAGTTTCGACGCGATCCCATTGGGCGGGACGATCAACGGCGCGACGATGGTCACGATGCTCGTCGGCCTGCTGCAAGCGGGCGAGATGCTCGCGCTGCAACTCGCTGCGCCGGCGTTCATCGCGACGCTCGCTGCGGACGTGGTGCTCGGACTGACCGCGAAGACGCTTCCCCAGGCCGGCGGGCTCGCCGTGGGGTTGCCCCTTCGCGCCATGACTGGATTACTCGTCCTCGTCGCAGGCATCGCGACGAGCATCGCGGTCCTGCAAGGCGCGACGACGAACTGGACGCCCCTGGTGCAAGCGTTACTCGGCGGAACGAAGTGAACGCATGACGGAAGACTGGGCCGACAAGACCGAACCCGCGACGCCTTACCGGCGAGCCGAAGCGCGCCGACGCGGCGAAGTCGCGCGGAGCGGCGAGCTTTCGGCCGCGGTTCTTTGCCTGGCCGCGGTGCTCTTGATTCACCACGGCGGCCCGAAACTCGCCATCGCGCTCAAGGCAGTCCTCACCGATTCCCTGACATCGTCCTCGTCGACCACTCCGTTCATGAACCTCGCGCGGATCGGCACGGCCCTCGCGCCGATCGCCGCGGGCCTCGTGCTGATCGGACTCGCCGCCAACCTCGTGCAGACCGGCTTCCTCTTCGCCCGCCGGAGCGACGCCAAGCCGCTCAACGCGATCGCCGGCGTCGCGCGGATCTTCAGCGGCCGGTCGTTCGTGACCGGAATGCTCGGGACGGGGAAATTGTTGGTCGTCGCGCTCATCGCGTACCTCGCCGTGCGTGGACAGATGCGATCGCTGCTGGCGTTGCAGACGCTTCCCGCCGGACAGGCGGTCGGGACGGGGCTGGCTCTCGTCTACGCCGTCGCGATTCGCGTCGTCGTCGCGCTGCTCGCGCTCGCGCTGCTCGATTACGCCTACCAACGGTTCACTCACGAACGCAGTCTCCGCATGAGTCGCCGCGAGGTGAAAGAGGAAACCAGGCGGCAGGAAGGCGACCCCGACATGAAACGTCGCCGGCGCAACGTCGCGGCGGCGTGGGCGGTGTCGCGATTGCAGCGGGACGTTTCACTCGCAGACGTCGTCATCACCGGCGCGGGTGACAGCGCGGCGGTCGCACTGAAATTCGATCCGCGATCCATGACATCGCCGCGCGTCCTCGCCAAAGGCGTCGGACTGGTCGCCCGGCAGATGCGCGAGACGGCGATCGGCAAGGGAATTCCCGTCGTCGAACTTTCAACGCTGGCGGCATCGCTCGCCTCGAACGTCGGCGTGGGCAGAGACGTCCCGGCTCGTTTTCACGCGGAACTCGCGGAGACGTTCGCATACGTAATGGAACTCGGACTCGCGTAAATGGCCCTGGTGAACGGCACAACCTCGATCGCGTCGCGCATTCACGCCCAGCGTGGAATGCTTTTCCCGCTCGCGTGCGTCGCGCTGCTGCTGGTGCTGCTGATCCCGCTCCCGGCGCCGGTGCTCGATCTGCTGCTGGTGCTCAACCTGACGCTCTCGGTCATCATGCTGGTGACCACGATCCACATTCAAAGCCCGCGCGAGTTCGCAGTCTTCCCCAGCCTTCTGCTGGCGATCACGCTCTTCCGCCTCGTGCTCAACGTCGCGACGACCCGGCTGATCCTCAGCGGCGATGGGACGGAATGGTCAGCGGGACAGGTCGTCGGGACGTTCAGCGGGCTGGTGACCAGCGGATCGGTCGCCGTCGGCGCGATCATCTTCGCGATCATCTTCGTCATCCAATTCGTCGTGATCACCAAGGGCGGCGCCCGCATCAGCGAGGTCGCCGCCCGGTTCGAGCTCGACGCCATGCCCGGCAAGCAGATGGCGATCGACGCCGACGTCAACGCCGGCCTGATCACCCATCAACAGGCCCATGAACGCCGCGAACAAGTCGCGCGCGAAGCCGACTTTTATTCCGCGATGGAGGGCGGCGGGAAGTTCGTCCGCGGTGACGCGATCGCGTGCGTCGTTATCACGCTGGTGAACATCGCCGGCGGGATTTACGTCGGCATGCACGACCATGGTTACTACTTCGCCGACTGTCTCGACAAGTACACGAAGCTGACGATCGGCGACGGTCTGGTCAGCCAGATCCCGGCGTTCATCGTCGCGCTGGCCGCAGGGTTGCTCGTCACGCGATCGAGCCACCCGACGGATTTCAGCGAAGACGTGATCCGCCAGATGCTCACCCGCCCGCAGGTGCTGATCGTTGCGGCGGTTTTCCTGGCGCTGCTCGCGCTGCTCGGCATGCCGACGCTGCCGCTGTTGATCATGGGCGGGTGCTGCGCGGGGCTGGCGTACATCCTGAGCCATCGCAAGCCGACCACCGTCGCCGAGGCAATCGAGGAAGCCGCCGCCGAAACGCCGCCCGAGCCCGAGCAGGTCGAACGCCTGCTCGACATGGATGTGCTGGAGCTGGAGATCGGCAACGGGCTGGTGCAATTGGCCGACACGGGCAACGGCGGGGATCTGCTCCAGCGCGTGACCGCGGTCCGCGAGCAGATCGCCGTCGAGCTGGGGATCATCGTGCCGGCGATCGGCATCCGCGACAGCGACACGCTCGCCGTCAACGACTACGCGATCCGCATCCGCGGGCAGGTCATCGCCCGCGGGTCGGCGTATCCGGAACAGTTCATGGCGATCGACGACGGCGACCGCGCCAACGGCCCGATCGTTGGCGAGGCCGAGATCGCCGAGCCGGCGCGCGGGCGGCTGGCGTACTGGATCACCGAGTCGCAGCGCGAGAACGCCGAAAGCCTCGGCTACGTTGTCGTCGAAGCGCCGGCCACCATCGTCAACCACCTGATCGAGGTCATTCGCGAGCACGCGCACGAGCTGCTCACGCGGCAGGCCGTCCGCAGCCTGCTCGATCATCTCAAGTCCAAAGCCGCCGCGGTCGTCGAGGAAGTCGTGCCGAAGGTCGTCAAGCCAGGCGATGTGCAGAAAGTCCTTCAGAACCTGCTCCGCGAGCGCGTTCCGGTGCGCGACCTTGAGACGATCATGGAAACGCTGGGCGACTGGGGCGGGCGAACCAATGATACGGAAATTCTGACCGAGCACGTGCGCGTCGCGCTGGCCCGGCCGATTTGCCGCCAGCACGTCGACGCCGACGACCGCCTGCCGTGCCTCATGCTGGAGGCGGGGCTGGAAGAGCTGATCGCCGGTCACGTCGAGCGGTCGGAGAACGCGAATTCGATCAACACGATGCCGCCGGCGACAGCGCAGCGGATCGGACAGGAAATCGCCGGCGAGGCGGTCGCGCACACGCGCGACGGTCGCCCACCGGTCGTGCTCTGCGCGCCGGGCGTGCGCGGGGCGGTGAGAAAATTACTCGAGCCGATCGCGCCGCACGTCGCGGTGCTCTCGCTCGCGGAAGTCGTATCTGACGTGACGCCGGACGTCGTCGGCGTGGTCGGGGATGCGTCCGGGGATGCGTCCGGGGATGATCCGGGGGACGACGACGGTCTGATGAATGGGCCGCTTACCGAAGACCGAGAGGTCCGAGAGGTCGAGGACGGGTATGAACCTGCAAACGTTTAGAGCGCCGACGATGGCGGAGTGCCTGGCGGACGTGAAGCGCGTGATGGGGCCGGAAGCGGTCATCCTTCACACGCGGACGCTGACCCTCAAGCGATTTCTCGGGCTCCGCCGCCGCGAGATCGTGGAGATCACCGCGGGGCGCGGACTCAACGGCGGTCCGCGCGGGCCGCGCCGGATCGGCGCGCAGCAACGTGGCGAGGGCGCCGCTGGCGGACGGGTTGACACGGCGCCGCCGCGCGGCGGAAACGTCGCCACTCTCCCGGCCCCGCGCGATCCGATGATGCCGGCTCAGCAACTCCCCGGCGAGGGCGGCTTCCCGCCCGACAACGCCGCGTTGCGCGACATCCTCCAGCGCATGGAGGGCATGGCCAAAAATATCACGGACCTCCACACCATCGTCCGATCGAAAGATGCGCCGGAGGTGCCCGAAGAGCTGTTCGACGACTACATGCAGCTGGTCGACAGCCACGTCGAGAAGCAGGTGGCCGAGGAGATCGTCAAGACGTTGCACCGTACGCTGCGCCCGGATCATTTGCAGCAGCGGCAATTCGTCCGCGAGAAGATCGCCGAGGCGCTGGAGCGGCTGCTTCCGGTCAGCGGCCCGATCACGCGGACCAAGACCAGCGGCCCGCACGTTGTCGCGCTGATCGGCCCGACGGGCGTCGGCAAGACGACGACGATCGCCAAGCTCGCCGCCAAGCTGAAGCTCGACGAGAACCGCCGCATCGGACTCGTCACGATCGACACGTACCGCATCGCGGCGGTGGATCAGCTCAAGAAGTACGCGGACATCATCGGCTCGCCGCTGCGGGTGGTGCACACGCCGGAAGAGCTTCGCGAGGCCGTGCTGGGGATGCGCGACTGCGACTTCGTGCTGATCGACACCGCCGGCCGCAGCCCCAAGGACACGCTGAAGCTCAACGAGCTTCGCACGTTCCTCGAGGCGGCGTCGCCGGAGGAAGTGCACCTGGTCCTGTCGGCCACCGCGGATCGAGATTGCGTGAACCTGGCGATCGAGCGCTTCGGGAACGTGCGGGTCGACAAGCTGATCTTCACGAAGCTGGACGAGGCGCGGCACGTCGGCGCGGTCCTGGGGATCGTGCGGAGCGTGCGCAAGCCGCTCAGCTACGTGACGACCGGACAGGGCGTGCCCGCGGACATCGAGGTGGCGCGCGGGAAGCGCATCGCCCAGTTGATCCTCGGCAGCGATCTTTGATCGCGTGCGCGTCAGCCCGCCGTCGGTTTTCATCCTGAGCGGTACCCCGCGAAGGACCTGACTCGAACGCGGGGATGACGCAGATGCTTCGCGAGTACGCTCAGCATGACAGTTGTTTGCAAGGCAGGCAGTCAATGAGCCTAATGGTCGATCAAGCCGCCCAACTCCGTTCTTTGGTGAGAGAGCGACGCCGCGCCAGCGTCTTCGCGATCACCAGCGGGAAGGGCGGTGTCGGCAAGAGCAACATCTCGGTCAACCTGGCCATCCAACTCGCCGCCGCGGGGAAGCGCGTCGTGCTGCTGGATGCGGACCTGGGCTTGGCCAACGCGGACGTGCTATGCAACGTCGACCTGCCGTGCAACCTCTCGCACGTCATCGCGCGCAAGAAGGAGCTGCACGAGGTGCTGATTGCCGCACCCGGCGGATTCAGCCTGATCGGCGGCGCATCGGGACTGGCAAGAATGGCCGATCTGTCGGACGACGACCGCGATCGCATCATTTTCGCGCTGGGCGAACTGGAGCAAACCGCGGACGTAATCTTGATCGACACGGGGGCGGGAATCAGCCCGAACGTGTTGAGCTTCACGCGGGCGGCGGATCACGTGCTGATCGTGACCACCCCCGAGCCGACGGCGATCACGGATGCCTACGCCGTCGTGAAGGTTCTCTCGCGAGACCCCGGCGAACGCCGGGTGAGTCTGCTCGTGAACCAGGTCCGCAACGCCAACGAGGCCAAGGTCGTGCACGGACGCATCGCCCAGGTCGCCAAGCAATTCCTCGGGGTTAGCGTCCTCGATGCGGGGTTCATGGTCAGCGACGACAACGTCCCGCTGGCCGTTCGACGCCGCATCCCCTTCGTCCTCGGAAACCCGAAATGCCCGGCCAGCCAGTGTGTGGCGCAGCTCGCCATGCGATTGCAGCAGGGCGTCGGCGCGGCGTCGCTGGACAGCAGCGGCGGGTTTTTCAACCGCATGGGAAAGTGGTTCAAGCGCTGAAAGAGCGCTGCGGAAATCGCGCGACGTACGCTGCGATCACGCGAATTTATCGGACGCGATAAAAATTCGATTTTGTCTCGAAGCGTCGGCCACGGATGGCCGATAGACGCCAAGTGGGGGCTAAAGTCACGGACGGGGAAGGTATGTCTTCAGCAGTCTCTCACACACATCGGCGATCGGCGGTCAAGACTGTAACGGCCGCGGTGAATCCAAACGCAAACGCCAACGCCAACGCCAACACGAAGGGCAAGAAGGAACTGGCCCAGCAGCAGCCAAAGTTGCAGCAGGGATCCGGAGGTGCAGCAATGGGTAAAGCAGCAGCAGCGGCAGCCGCGTCCACGACCACTCCCGCAAAATCCAAAGCGCCCGCCCGCGATATCAAGGCGGTGTGGATCGAGTACAAGAAGAACAAGACCGAAGAGCTGCGCAACATTCTGATGGAGAACTATCTCCACCTCGTGCGTTACAACGCCGAGCGAATTCACGTGAAGCTCCCCGACGAAGTCGAGCTGGACGACCTCATGTCCGCCGGCATCTTCGGGCTGATGGACGCGATCAACGCGTTCGACCTGGAGCGCGGCGTCAAGTTCGAGACGTATTGCGCCCCGCGCATCCGCGGCGCGATCCTGGACGAGCTGCGCTCGATGGACTGGGTGCCGCGTCTGGTGCGCAGCCGTGCGCATAAGCTCGACGGCGCCGCCAAGCAGCTCGAGGTCGAGCTGGGCCGCGCTCCGACGAACGAGGAGCTGGCCAAGCGTCTCAAGGTCCCGATGCCCGAGTTCGAAAAAATGGCCAAGGACGCCAGCGCCGTCGGCCTGGTTTCCTTGAGCCGCAAGTGGTTCGAGACCGACTCCAACAAGGACGTCCGCGAGATCGACGTGCTCGAGGACAAGCGCGGCGCGGATCCGGTCCGCGAGATCCAGCGCAAGGACTTGAAGGAGCTCATCACCAAGGGTCTCTCCCGCGCCGAGCGGCTGATCATCATCCTCTACTACTTCGAGGAGATGACGATGAAGGAGATCGGCGCGACGCTCGATTTGTCGGAGTCGCGCGTCTCGCAGATGCACAGCTCAATTCTGGCGCGTCTCAAGGCGCAGATGGCGGACCGAAAGAAGGAGCTGCAACAAGCGACCGCAGTCTAGCGGATGAGGTCAGAAGACTTGACGCACCCCATGTCATCCTAAGCGTACTCGCGAAGGATCTGGTTCTGGACGCCAGTGCCAGCTCCTTCGCGGAGTACCGCTCAGGATGACATCGTTTTGGGACATTGACGGTTTGCGGAATTTCGACGACGCTCGCCCCGCATGTCCGACTCACCTCTGCTCCGCGACTTCATCTACCTCGACTCCGACCGGCTCTGGTCGATCGCATCACAACTGCGACTTGGATCAACCGACGCCGACGACCGCGCCGCGCGTGAATCGCTCGCGATGCAGCTCGAACCCGCGCTGGTCGCGCGCGGCAATGTCGCGCAGATCGACGCACAGTTCGACTTCGCCAACGCCTGGAAGCCAGACGGTTTCTCCGACGGACAATTCGTCCGCGCAACTGGCGTCGTGCGATTGCTCGATTTCGCATGGCTCTCGGAGGCCTTGGGCGGACTCCCTGCGGTGCTCCGAAAAATGAGCAAACTCGAGATGGAAGCCCTGCGCAACAGCGACGAGGGAAAGCGCATGAGCAAGACCGAGCTGCAACGCCGCAGCCAGGAGAACCAGGTCGCGATCTCGCGCGTCGAAGAGATGAAGGCCGACGAGCTGGGCGAGGTCGTTTCCAAACTCTACGGCGACGTCGTGCGAATCAAGGTCCGCCCGAGCCCGACTGAGCCGAACGCCGTCCTCGTCGGCGCGGCGTACGCGCGCCACTTTTACGATTCGCCCGCCGCGCTAAGCCAGAAGTACGGCGTCGAGATCGACGCCGGGTGGACGGTGCTAGGCCAGCTGAACATCCCCAACGCCGCCCCGCAGGCGCACCCGATCCCCACCGGCAACCGGATGGAAGACTCCTTCGAGCAAATCGCGCTGCTGATGAACAACGCGTTCCGCCTGGCCAGCGCACCGGCGTTCCCGGCGATCTCGTTCACGCCGATCGTCATTTACCGCACGGCGCGTTAAGCGCGATCAGTCATAGCGAAACTGCGCGGTCAGCTTGGCGTCGTGGTCGCTGACGAGGCGGAGCCAATACGCACAGAACGCGCGCGGGAACTCGTACTGCAATGGCTCGACGGAAGGCACATCGAGCGTTTTGTAAGGCTGCCAGAGTCCCGTGCCGGTGATGTCGACTTCCACGCGCACCTTGATCCTTCCGGCCTCGTTGTGCCGCAGCGTGAGCGTCTTGCGATCGAAGCCGTTGACGAGATAGGGATCGGACGGCTCATCCTTCTTGACCGTCGTGTCGAGCCACGGCCCGCCTTCGCCGCCGGGTCTACCGAGCTTCCAAAGGTCGTCGACCGAGCCGACCCACAGGGCGCACTTGCCGTCGGTCGAACGAATGACGTGCGCATCGTCGGTCGCCCGGGCGTCGGCGATGCCGGACATCACCAGCAGTCCGCGCCACGAGCAGTAGTCGTGAATCCGCCGCTGGTGCGCCGCGATCGGGCGGATCTTCGCGAACCCGCCGGCATTGTCGGCGGGAAGCTCGTAGAAAATGCCGCCCGCGTTAAACAGGTCTCGCTCGGTGACGACTTCGCGATCGACGCGAACAGGATCGAGCGGATCGATCTGCTCATCGATCGCTTTCGGTAATCGCCATCGCTTGCCGGCGTCGTCGACGTACAGCAATGATGCCGGCTCGCTGGTCAGTATGCCTTGGGGAACCGCGGCGTTGCGACGAAGCCAGTCATCGGCCTTCGCGTCCTTCATCGGCCGGAGGATCATGTCGGCGTCGAGTTCGTATGAGCCGATTGGCTGCGATTTTCCCTCGATGCGGCGAATGGCTGCGAACTGGAGAGTGCGCTTGTTCTCACCGCGCGCGCGGAGCAGACCGCCGCTGATCTTGTCGTTCGGGTCGTCGTACCTCGCCAGCGCGCGGAAGATCCGATCGGCGTCTGTCGGGCGCCGGTCGTTGTTGGCGACGGTGAACATCGCCGTCGCTCGTGGGCAGTCACGATCAACGCTGATTCGGATCCACGCCGCCTTGTCCGGTTCGCTGAACTCGACCCATTGGTATCCGTGCGGCGGGACCTTCACCGATCGCAGTAGCGTCCACGTGCCGTTTCCACTGCGATCGATCTCGAATCGGAACTCAGCTTCCGCGTCGGCGGCATGCGCGAGGTGAAGCGCGCGTCGCTCGAACCCGGCGAAGAGGAATGGGTCCGACGGCGTGTTCGCGCGCAGCGGCTCATCGAGCCAAACCCCGCCGCTGCCAGTCGCGGGGCCGAGATGGTCGAGCGTCATCGGCTCGACGAACCACAAGTTCGACTGCGATTGCCCCGGCCCGGCGAGGTTGCCCTTGGCCGCCCGCTTGTTGAGGAAATCGCGCTGGGCGGTGTCGTCGCAGCCGAGGACGATGCGATCGCTCCAGCGACAGAAATCGCCGACGACTTTCAAGTAGGTCGAGCGCGGCGCGATGCCGGCGGAATTCTTCGCGGAGAACGTTCGCGGGAATCGCCAGAACATGCCGTGCATCGTCATGAGCAAATCGTCGCCCTCGCCGATCTCGCGGATGCGTGGCCACTCGGTGTTCCAGCCGTGCGCGCCGTCGTAGCAGTGTGAGGCCTTCGGCAGGCGGAACGTGTGCCAGGTTCCGCCGTCGAGGAGCATCAGGATGAGCGAGCGGTGGTCCCAGCCGATGCTCCAGATCGGATCGGTCGCGGGGTTTTTGTTGCCGAAGATCCCGCCCGGGCCGGTGACGTCGGTGAACTGATTGCGGCGGACGATGTGCCAGTCTTTTCCATTCCACTCGGCGAGGGCGCCCGACTCAATGTCGGGCCGAACCTTCGCCTCGGGCGAGTTCTCGCCGTTGTTGGCGTAGATCAGCCGGCCCTGACCGGAGTAGAGGCCTTTGCCGTGATAGCCGGGCAGGAGCGTCCCGCCGTCGGCAGGCGGCTTGCCGTCGGGGCCGTTGGTGTCTGGATACAGCTCGCGAACCGCGAGAGACTTCACGTCAACTTCGTAAATGCCCTCCTCCATCGTCGCGATGTAAATCTTGATCGCGGGGTCAGTCAGGTGTCGCGCCGCGCCCGTGAGCCGGCCGGGCATGGTCTTCGATGGAATCGCGCGCACGCGGCGATCGGCGTCGATCGCGTAGGGACCGATGAAGAGCTGGTTGGACTCGGCATGGATCAAGCGGTCGGCAGGCGTGCCGCCGATGCTTTCCGGGCGGATGAGCTGGTTCAGGTCGCCGGTGATCTCGTAGAGCTTGTCGCTGGAGCCGTGGGGGAGGTGCGGGCCGTAGGTGATAACCCACAGGCGATCTGCCCACGGGACGACGGCGCCGGTGCCGCATTCTCCCTCGTCATTGAACATCGCGAGGTGCGGGTAGATGCCGCTGAATTGTTTCGGCTCGGACGCGAGCGCATTCGTGCAAGTGACTGCGAATGCGAGAAACAGCACGTACGCTGCGCGAGGTCCCACGGCGGAGCCGTGGGCTTTGGGGGTCATGCGCGGACCTGCTTGCGCGGGTCGGTCGCGGAGATGATCTCGCTCACTCCCGTCTGGTTGAAGCCCTTGAAACCGTCGTTGCGCTCGAGGTTCTCCAGGTGCGATCCGATCGCGCCTTGCTCCCGGAATTTTTGAGCTTGCTCCTGCGTGATCCAGCCGTGCTTTAGCGCGCGGTCGATTCGTTTTCCGTCGACGCTCCATCGTTCCCCCTCCGTGAATGCCTGGCGAAGGTACGGGAAATTCGTGAAGGGCTTCATCGTCTTCACGCCCTCGTCGCGCTCGAGCTGGTCGCGCAGCGAGTCGAAGTCGAACTGCGCCTCGAGATGGTGCATGCCGGCCTGGAGGAACGAGTCGCCATGGAGCGCGCACCACAGGCCGACGGTGCCGAGGGATTTTTGCGGCTGCAAGCCGTCGTGCGAAAAATCGCCCATCAGCTCGTCGGGCGTGAGATCCACGTCGTTGAACGTGATGATGCCGGTCGCCGGCGATTCCATCACCTGCGCGCCCCAACCCGCTTCGCGGCCGGCATAAAAACGCTCGCGGCAGTGGAAGCCGAGTTTTTCTAGGAACGTGACGTGATGCGAAAAGTTCACGCGCGAGCAGCGGTAGGTGTGGTGATCGTGATTGCCCCATCCGAGGCCGAGTTTCTGTTGCCGGGCGTGCTGGACCTGCGCGGCGCGGTTTCGTCGCTGCCAGTAGCGTCGCTCGGCCTCGAAGAAGAGGGCGCACTTCACCGGCGTCGGCAGCGGCGAGCGATCGACCAACTCAGCGGCGTGTGCGTAGCCGGCCTCGTCGTCGTCGCCGAACTCGCGCTGGCGCGTCAGAAACGATTCCAGCGTCCGCTGCATCTCAATCCCGCGCGCGGGATCGGATTTGGGAATATCGAACCCGACGTGTCCCCAGCGTTCGCTGGCCCAGAGCTCGGTGTCGTTTTCCTTCGCGGCGCGGACACGCCGGTAGGGCGAGAGCGGCTCGCCCTCGATCGCCGGCTCATCGATGCGCCAGACGTCGGCGAAGTCGCTGGCAGACGTGACCTTCAAATGCACCGCGGTCGTCGAAGTTTGCTGCGGGAGAATGTGCGGAAACATTCCATGAGGATTCACCCATCCGCCGCCGGCGTCTTTCGCGGGCTCGTAACCCGCCGCCCGTAGCTTCTGCTCGAGCGTGCCGGACGTCGGCAGAACGATCGCCTCGACCCAGTCATAAAACCGCGTCCCCGATTCCTCTTTCATCCGCCGGGCCAGCGTCGCGGCGAAATTGTTGCGCGACAAAAACTCGTCCACCAGCGTGCGAACGAGCGTTTGCGCCTGCGGCTGGGGTTCCCAGTGGAACGATTCAAGCGGATTGGCGGCTTGCAGCGTCATGATTCGATTTCCCGTTCAATTTCCTGCGTGTCGATGGGTGATCCCATGATCCATTATCGGAACTAGCCTCTGGCCTGCCGATACTGTATCATATGGGAGTCCCAGTCCATCGGCAGCCGCGGACCGGGATCTCAAACTGTCGACAACTTTTGAGGAGCCCGACACCGGTAGCCGGGCGGCTCCTGAGGTAAAGCCGGGGTGGCTCGCGCGGTCGTTGTATCGTCGCGCGTCCCGCCGTGGTTCGGCTTGATCGGAGGAGCTTTATGACCATGCTGCAATCGCGCCCGAAGTCCGCCAAGAACGCCAAGTCGCAGACGGCCAGTCCGTTCGGCCCCGTGCCGCACATCGCGACGACTCCTCCCGGCCCCAAGGCCAAGGATCTGATCGATCGCGACGAGCGCTTCAGCTCGCCGTCGTACACGCGCGACTATCCGCTGGCGGTCAAGCGCGCCCTCGGCAGCGTCGTGGAAGACGTCGACGGCAACCGCTACCTGGACATGGCCGCGGGCATCGCCGTCTGCGCGACGGGGCACTGTCACCCGGCCGTCGTCGAGGCGATCACCAAGCAGGCGTCGAACCTGATCCACATCTGCGGCTCCGACTTTTACTACCCGCCGATGGTCGAGCTGATGGAGAAGCTCTCCGCCATCACGCCCGGCAGCGGCGACAAGAAGATCCTCTTGACCAACAGCGGTGCCGAGGCCGTTGAAGCGGCCTTCAAGCTCGCGCGGCATCACACCAATCGCAAGTACGCGATCAGCTTCCACGGCGCCTTCCACGGCCGGACGATGGGCGCGCTCGCGCTCACCAGCTCCAAGGCCCGGCAGAAGGAACGGTTCTCGCCGCTCGTTCCGATGACGGCGCAGGTTCCGTTCGGCAATGTCGCCGAGATCGAGGCGACGCTCTTCCGCTACCAGATGTCGCCCGGCGAAGTCGCCGCCATCTTCGTCGAGCCGATCCAGGGCGAAGGCGGATACCTCGTCTCGCCGCCCAAGTTCATGACCGAGCTTCGCGCCCTGTGCGACAAGCACGGCATCCTGCTGATCGCCGATGAGATCCAGTCCGGCACCGGGCGGACCGGGAAATGGTTCGCCTACGAGCACTTCAACGTGATTCCGGACATCACGTTGATGAGCAAAGGCATCGCCAGCGGCATGCCGCTCGGGGCGGTGATCGCGCGCGGGAACATCATGGATTGGCCGGAAGGCGCGCAGGGATCGACCTTCGGCGGCAACCCGGTTTGCTGTGCGGCGGCGCTGGCGACGATCAAGCTCGTCGAAGAGCAGTACATGGCCAACGCGCAGACGATAGGCAAGCTGCTGCTCGAGCGCCTGGGCGACATCGCCGCGGCGCACAAGACCATCGGCAGCCCGCGCGGGCTCGGCCTGATGTGCGGCGCCGACGTGATCAACCCCGCCACCGGGCGCGGCGACGCCAAGCTCCGCGAGCGCATCCTCCAGGCCGCCTACGACCGAGGCCTGATCCTGCTCGGCTGCGGCGAAGTCGCCATCCGCTTCTGCCCGCCGCTGTGCATCACCAGCGACGAGCTGGAAACCGGGTTAGCGATCTTCGACGACGCGGTCGCAAGCGTCGCGTAGATCCTCTTCCCTCTCCCTTGCAGGGAGAGGGTCAGGGTGAGGGTAGAACCGCTCGCAGTCGAGCCGCGTATCTACGCGTCTTCACTTCGAGAGCTTCTACCCTCACCCCAGCCCTCTCCCTGCAAGGGAGAGGGAGCGGGTGTCGCTTCCTCCGTGGGTTCGTTTTCAGATTTTGACCCTTCGGTTGCACCCGGTTGCGTGAGGTTGCACGCGGTTGCATCCGGTTGCACCGGATTCGACTCGGTCGATGTCTCGGTGGGTTCGTTTTCGATTCCCGCGTCCGATGGCAAGTTCGTCGCCGCTTGCGGCGTCGCGGATTCCGCCGCGCGTTCCGCCGTGCCTTCGTCGGCTTCCCGCTCCTGCGCATCCTTGCGCAAAAGCCGGAGCTCCTTCAAACCCTTGTGCACCATGTTCATGAGCGATTGCTCGTAAGCATTCAGGCGTTTGAACCGATCCGACTCGACGGAGAACAGCTTCGCGTACGCCGCCGCGTGCCGCTCCTCGACGGGCTTGTCCCTGTAGACCTGACCGATGCACCCTTCGATCTGCGCGTGCATCGTCCGCTCCGCCGCGCCGAGCCGTCGCAACCGCCACAAACTTGCGACGATCCGCTCGGCGATCCCCTGCTGGATCATCCCGGCCGGCCGGAGGTCGAGCAGCAACCCGTCGCGAAAGCGCGCGAGCTCCTCCGGATCTTCTCCCGGCAGGAGCAGATCCCGGCAGAACACCCCGTGGCTCACGGCGTTCATCGAAGAGCATCTCTTTCCCTCATCGCTGCGTGGCCCGGTGGATCGACCCGCATTGCGCTGATTGGCCAATCGCTTGCGGTCGGAAATCGGACGGACGGAGCCAACGGAATCATTCGACGCATGCATGACGAACCTCCGCGGGAATGAAAAAGGTGAGGACAGAACAAGACCCGTCGGCGTGAGGTGTGCTCGCCACAATCACAGCGTGTCGCCAGCGACGGGGATGCGGCGGCACGCAATCGCAGTCTAGAACAAAACCCTAACACAGTCAAGCTGGAAATGTTGATTCGGCGTCTCGGCGTTCAGCGTTTGGCGTGTTTCGTCCTGCCGCGCTAAAATCCGGGCAGTTCCAAAGTTAAGTCAGGAGAGCGAGCAGATGGCGGATCAGGCACTGGAGAAGTTCGGAATCGGCGAGAACGTCACGGGCGCCATGATCGGCTCGTCCGACGTGCAGACGTCGGGCGGGAAGCTCGCCGTGCGCTCGCCGATCGATTTAAAGACACTCGCGACGGTGACGTCGGCGACGCCGGCGGAGGTGGGGAAGGTCATCGACGCGGCGGCGGACGCGTTCGTCAAGTGGCGCGAGGTGCCGGCCCCCAAGCGCGGGGAGTTCGTCCGCCGGCTCGGGGAGAAACTGCGCGAGCGCAAGGCGGAGCTCGCGCGCATCGTCCAGCTCGAGGCGGGGAAGATCACGCAGGAGGCGCTCGGCGAAGTCCAGGAGATGATCGACATCTGCGACTATGCCGTCGGGCTGTCGCGACAGCTCTACGGGCTGACGATCGCATCGGAACGGCCGGGGCACCGGATGATGGAGCAGTGGCTGCCGCTGGGGCCCGTGGGCGTGATCACCGCCTTCAACTTTCCCGTCGCGGTGTGGGCGTGGAACGCGGCGATCGCGCTGGTGTGCGGCGATCCGGTCGTCTGGAAGCCGAGCGAAAAAACGCCGCTGACCGCGATCGCGTGCATGCGCATCGCGGGCGAAGTCATGCGGGAGATGCCCGAAGTGCCGCCGGGCGTGCTGGGGCTGGTGATCGGCAAGGCCGACGTCGGCGAAGCCCTCGCGTCTTCGGAAAAACTCCCGCTAATCAGCGCGACGGGGTCGACGCGCATGGGACGGGCCGTCGCGCAGACGGTTGCGAAGCGCCTCGGTCGATCGCTGCTCGAGCTGGGCGGCAACAACGCGATGATCGTCACGCCCAGCGCGGACCTGGAGCTGGCCCTGCGCGCGATCACCTTCGCGGCAGCGGGCACCGCCGGACAACGCTGCACGACGCTGCGGCGTCTCATCGTCCACGAATCGATCGCGCCGAACCTCGTCGAGCAACTGAAGAAAGTCTTCTCGGGTTTGAAGATCGGCGACCCGTCGAAGGAAGGCGTGCTCGTCGGCCCGCTGATCGACCAACAGGCGTACGAGGGAATGCAGAACGCCCTGCACACCGCCGCCCAGCAAGGCGGTAAAATTCACGGCGGGGAGCGCGTCACCTTCAATGTCCCATGCAGCGGCTTTTACGCCGAGCCCGCCATCGTCGAGATCGGCCCCGACGCGGCGATCGTCAAGGAAGAAACCTTCGCGCCGATCCTGTACGTCAGCACGTACGTGAACTTCGAGGACGCCGTACGCATGCACAACGACGTTCCGCAGGGTCTCTCATCCGCCGTCTTCACCTCCGACGTTCGCGAGGCGGAAAAATTCCTCTCCCCCTCCGGCAGCGACTGCGGCATCGCCAACGTGAACATCGGCACCAGCGGCGCCGAGATCGGCGGTGCGTTCGGCGGCGAAAAACAAACCGGCGGGGGCCGCGAGAGCGGCTCGGACGCGTGGAAGGCGTACATGCGACGGGCGACGAATACGATCAACTATTCGAAAGAGCTGCCGCTGGCGCAGGGGATCGATTTCAAGGTCGCGCCGTGAAGCGGCGCGCGACGTCGCTCTTCATTCAAGATTTGATGTTCGATGTTGGATGTTCGATGTTCGTCTTTTCGGCGGAATTGAACATCGAACATCGAACATCCAACATCGAACATCGAATGTTCAATAAAATGCAACGGCAATGTTGCTCCACGAAGGCATCGCTCATCATCAGGCCGGTCGGCTTGCCGAAGCTGAGCGGTGTTACCGCGCGGTCCTGGCGGCGGAGCCGAATCATCCCGATGCGATCCATTTGCTCGGCGTAATCGCATACCAGGTCAGGCAGTGGCGGCCGGCGGTTGAGTTGATTGCCCGGGCGATCGCGCTGCGGCCGGACGTCGCCATGTATCATAACAATCTCGGCAACGCCCTCCGCGGCGCAGGCGAGCGCGATCACGCCGCGGCCGAGTACGAGCGGGCCGCCGCGATCGATCCGAACTACGCCGAGGCGCACGGGAACGTCGGCACCATCCGGCGCGACCAGGCCCGCTTCGCCGACTCGATCGCATCGTACGAGCGCGCGCTCGCGCTCAAGCCGGACCTGGCCGCGGGGCGGGCGGATATGGCGACGGTGCTCAAGGACCAGGGACGCGTCGAGGAGGCGATCGCGCAGTATCGCCGCGCGATCTCGACCGATCCGTCGCTGGTCGAAGCGCACAGTCACCTGCTGTACGCGCTGCACGCGTCGGACCGGATCACTCCGCGCGAGTTGTACGACGAGCATGTCATCTGGGGGAAGAGTCATGGCGCGAAAGTCGACTCGGGCGTGAACGCACGGGCTTGGCAGGGAGTCAATCGCGATCCCTCCCGTCGCTTGCGCGTGGGGTATGTGTCTCCGGATTTTCGGGATCATCCGGTGGCGCGGTTTCTCCAGCCGGTGGTGGAATTCCGCGATCGCGCGCAGGTCGAGGTCGTGTGTTACAGCACGGGCACTCGCGCAGATGAAGTGACGGCGCGATGGCGCGGGCTGGCGGATCATTGGCGCGACGCCTCGGCGCTGAATGACGCACAGCTCGCGGACCTCGTGCGTCAGGATCGTGTCGACGTGCTCGTCGACCTCGCCGGGCACACGGGAAGCGGGCGGCTGCTCGTCTTCGCGCGCCGGCCGGCGCCGGTGCTGATCACGTACCTGGGATATCCGAACACGACCGGCCTGCCGGCGGTCGATTACCGCATCACCGACGCCGCCGCCGATCCGATTGGCGTCGCGGACGAGCTTCATACCGAAAAACTCCTGCGCGTCGACGGGTGCTTCCTCGCCTACGCGATCCTGGATGAGCTCCCGCCGATCGCGCCGCGCGCAGCCAGCGGCCCGGTGACGTTCGGATCGTTCAACAATCTCGCAAAGATCTCGCCGACGACCGTTCGCCTGTGGACGGACGTGCTGGCCGCGATGCCGGAAGCGCGGATGATCATCAAGACGACGAGCATGGGCGATCCGCCCACGCGCGAGTTGGCGGCCAGGCGCTTCGCGTCGCTCGGCTTGCCGATGGACCGCGTCGAGCTGCTCGGCCCCGCGCGGACGCAGAACGAGCACCTCGCGACCTACGCGCGGATCGACGTCGCGCTCGATACGTTCCCGTACAACGGGACGACGACGACCTGCGAAGCGCTGGCGATGGGCGTGCCGGTGGTGAGTCTGCACGGTTCGCACCACGCGTCGCGGGTCGGCTTGTCGATCCTCAGCGCTGCGGGTTTCCGCGAATGGGCAACCGACGACCCGAAGCAGTTCGTCTCCACCGCTCGCGGTGTCGCGGACCAGGCGGCGTCCCTACGTCCAACTCTTCGCGATCGAATCCGCGCGTCAACGCTTTGCGATGGGCGCGGTATCGCACGGAAGATCGAGTCCGCGTACCGCACCGCGTGGAAGACTTGGTGCGGGTGAATTTCATTCAACATTCGATGTTCGATGTTGAATCTTCGATGTTCGTCCGTTTAACGGTCTGAACATCGAACATCCAACATCGAACATCGAACATCGAATGGTCAATGGAGATGCAGCAATGAGCGACTACCGGTTTTCCTTCGGCCCGTGGAACATCCACGAAGGCGCTGATCCGTTCGGTCCAACCGTGCGCCCGACCGTCGAGTTTGCGAAGAAGCTGTCGGTCTACAAGCAGCTCGGCTTCGAGGGTGTGCAGTTCCACGACGACGACGCGGTTCCGGAGGTCGACAGCAAATCGCCCGAGCAGATCGCCAAGGACGCCAAGGCGATGAAGAAGATGCTCGACGACGCGGGATTGGTCGCCGAGTTCACGGCCCCGCGGCTCTGGGAAGATCCCCGCGGCGTCGACGGCGGATTCACCTCCAACAACGCGGACGTCCGCAAGTGGGCGATCGACCGCACGAAGCGCTGCATCGACATCGCCCGCATGCTCGGCGTGAAATTCGTCGTCCTGTGGCTGGCGCGCGAGGGGACGTATATCCGGGAGGCCAAGAACGCGATCGACGCGCACAAGCATTTGCTCGACGCGCTCAACGCGCTGCTTGCGCACGATAAGGAAATCGAGATCGCCATCGAGCCCAAGCCCAACGAGCCGATGGATCACGCCTACATCCCCACGATCGGCCACGCCCTGCACATCGGCAGCCGCACGACCGATCCGAAGCGCATGGGCGGGCTGATCGAAACGGCCCACGCGATTTTGGCCGGCCTCGACCCGAGCGATGAGATGGCCTTCGCGCTCGAGGCCGGCAAGCTGTGGAGCGTTCACCTCAACGATCAGAACGGTCTCAAATACGACCAGGACAAATCCTTCGGCGCGGCCAATCTGCGGATGGCCTACAACCAGGTGCGCGTGCTGGAGCTGTCCGGCTACCCGAAGACCGGCCGGTTCGTCGGCCTCGATGTCAAAGCGATGCGCACGCAGAAGGCCGACGTCGCGACGAAGCATCTATCAAACAGTCGGCGGATCTTCCTCGCGTTGGTCGAAAAGGTTCGCACGTTTGACAAGCAGATCGAGAAGCAGTTCCTCGACGCACGCGATTACGAAGGTCTGGAGATGGCGGTGCTCGCGCACCTGATGGGAATTAAGCCGTAGCCGGCGTTCGCCGTTTCCCGATCAGCAGCGCGACGCTCGACATCAGCGACATCACGATGAAGAGGTAGAAGACGGCGTTCCATCCGTAGGCGGCGGAGAGTTTGGACGTCACCAATCCCTGGAAGACCGCGCCGACCGAGCCGACGCCGTTAATGAACCCCGCTGCCTTGGCGACGTTGTGCCGCCCGCCGATATCCTGGGCGGCGGCGCCGCAGATGATGGTGTCCGGGCCGAACAGGCAGAAGCCGATCAACGCCATGCTGACGAAATTGATCGACATGGAGATCGGCGCGACGCGGATGTAGAGCAACAGCGCGCCGGCGAGCAGCGCGCACATGATCGAGGAGATCAGTCTCCGCCGCCCGGGAAACCACCGGTCGGAAATCAGCCCGACCACGACCGATCCGAGCACCCCGCCCACCAGGAATGAGACCGAGCGATAGCCGGCCACATCCGCGGGATAATTCAGCACCTTCGTCAGATAGTAGGGGAGCCAGAAGAAGATGCTGTAACGGATCAGTTTCAGCGAGAAGTAAGCGGCACCAAGGCTCCAGAGCACCGGCTCGCGAAGGACGGAGAAGTCCCCCTCGTCCTCCACCGTGGGACCGGAGGATCTGACCGCGCCGCGCTCGGGAAGGAAGAGCAGGTTGATCACGCCGATCAGCGCGATGAACATCGCCGGTCCGAAGAATGCCCACCGCCATCCGTAGCGCGCGAACAAGTAGGTCGCCGTCCAGGTCGCGGCGATCGGGCCGAGCTGGTAGCACGTTGACCAGATGCCCATGACGGTCCCGCGCTGCGCCGGCGTGGTCCACGACCCCACGGACTTGCACGTCCCTGGCCACCCCGTCGACTGGAATAACCCGTTGAGGACAAACGCGATCAGCATGATGCTGGCGAGCGACGTGAAGCCGAACATGGCGCACGCCGCCGCGGATCCGAGCATGCCCAGGCCGATCAGCCGGCGCGGGCCGATGCGGTCGCCGATCTGTCCGGAGCCGAATTGCCCGACCGCGTACGCCGCGAGGTACGCCGTGTCGATCCAGCCGAGCATGTCGACGCTCATTCCCAGCGACTTCTGGAGCGTGGACTTCACAACCGGGAACGTGGATCGGCCGAAGTAGTAGGTCGCGTAGGCGACCCACGTGAGGGTGAAGACGAGCCAGCGCTGGCCAGACCGGGCGCGCAGCGAGGCATCCTCGTAGTCGAGCACGGAGGACGCCGGCGTTGAAGCGGTCATAGTTCTATTTCGCGGCCGCCGGCGCCGACTCGACGACATCAAACCCGCGCGGCTCGGCCGGCAGCTCCGGATGCGCGCCGACGTTCCACGTCGTCAGCATGAGCAGCAGTGTTCCGACCGCGCACCCGAGCATGAGCGCGAACGGCCCGCCCCAGCCGTAGTGGTCGGCCATCCAGCCGACGCCCCAGCCGGCGATGATCGTCGAAAGATAGCCGAAGATCCCCGTCATGCCGACCGCCGCCGCGCTGGCGCGCTTCGTCCCGAGGTTCATCGCCATCGCCGCGATCAGCATCTGCGGGACGTAGAGGAAGAAGCCCATCGCGATGAAGAGAACGCACGCGATGGCCGGTGAGTCTTTTGGCGTGCGCCAGAAGAGGTAGATCACGACGGTCAGAAGCGCCATGGCGATCACGCAGACGCGTCCCGCGCGTCCACCAAAGACGCGGTCGGCGATAAAGCCGCCCAACAACGCGCTGAACATCCCGGCCATCTCGCTGCCGAAGCCGAGCCAGCCGCTCGCGACGACGTTCAGCCCCTTCGCTTCCTGGAGAAACGTCGGGCCCCACTTCATCTGCTCCCAGCGCATCACGTAGGTCAGCAGGTTCGCGATGCTGATGATCCACATGTAGGGGTTCTTGAAGATGTACTGAACGACGACGTTCCAGTAGGGCTCCTCGACGCGGATCTCTTTTTGGAGTTCCTTCGGCGTCTCCTCGCCCTTGTAGATTTCCACCGGCGGCAGGCCGAGCGACTCCGGCGTGTCGCGGAGGAAGATCACGATGATCACGACGCCGACCATCGCGATACCGGCCGGGATGTAGTAGCAGCTTCGCCAGCCGAACCAAATCACGAGGTACCCGGTCAGCGCCTGGATGAGCGCGCCGCCGATCATGTGGCTCGTGTGCCATACCCCGAACGTGCTGTTGCGCTCCTTGGGGCTGAACCAGTAGGCCATCGATTTCGCGCACGGCGGGAAACCCATCCCCTGCGCCAGCATATTGGCGAACCAGAACCCCATGAAGAACGTCAGCGTCGACGAGAGCCCGAAGAAGATGTTCATCACCGCGCAGATGAACAGCCCGGCGGCCATGAACCAGCGCGGGTTCGCGTGATCGCCCGCGAAACCGTTGATGAACTTGGAGACGCCGTAGGTCACGCCGCCCAGGCTGGAGATCAGGCCGATCTTCGTCTTGTCGAGGTGGAGCGACGGATCGGAGATCATCGCCTTGACTGGCACCGAGTCGTTGGCGCGGACGAAGTAGAAGAGCGCGTAGCCGACGATGGTGGTCGCGAGGATGCGCCGGCGCCAGTAGCGATAGGCGCGGTCGAGGTCGGAAGGGACGGAGGGGTCTAAGACGGGAATCAAAGACATCGTCGCTCTGTCGTGGCTTGGGCGCGTCTCGCCCGAGCGCTTCAGGAATGCGCTCGGGCGAGCCGCCCAAGCCACAATCAGCAAGACTACTTCGTCAGTTCTGACACCAGCTTCATGACCGTCGGCACATCGTCGGTGATGATACCGTCGACGCCGTTTAAGACCGCGCCGGCGATGTCGGGCGCGTCATTGACCGTCCACACGTAGACGTTGGAACCATGCGCGTGTGCGGCGTCGATGAAGGCGGCGCTCAGATATTGCCAATTCACCGAGAAGCCGCTGAAGCCGATCCCCTTCATCCGCGAAAAGTACGCGTCGTCGAATTTTTCGGTCGGAATCTTGCTGGTCAGGCGGATCATCGGGATGTCGGCCGGGAGGTGCTGGCGAAGTGCGGCACCCTCGGCGTCCTCCCACGGGGCGAGGATCCACTGATCCGACGGAAAGTCGAGTTTCTTCTTCAACGCCGCGAGCGACTCGCCCAGGCCGGTGCACTTGAGATCGAGCATCATGATCGCCTTGCCGCGGCAGGTCTCGGCGATTTTCTCGACGGTGGGGAGGGGCTCGCCTTTGTACTTCGCGTTCTTCCAAGTCCCCGCGTCGAGCTTTTCAACCTCGGCCAGCGTCTTCTCCACGATCGGGCCCTTGCCGTTGGTCGTGCGGTCGAGCGTGGGGTCGTGAAGCAGCACCAACACGTTGTCCTTCGTCAGCCGCAGGTCCATCTCGACGATCGGCGTCTTGTTCACGATCGCGTTGACGTAGGAGATGTTCGTATTCTCGGGCGAGCCCTTGTTATCTCCACGGTGGCCGACGGTAATCACGCCATGATGCACGCGCTCGGTAATGCCCGCTTTGAAGTCGGCGAGGTTTTTTTCCGGCGAGATCGCCTTTTGATCTGCGGGCAGATCGAGGTTCAGCGCATCGCCCTCGCGCTGGCCATTGATGTAGACCTGTGACTTGCCGTCCTGCGAGAGCAGGGCGAAGTGGTACAGCTTCCCGGGATAGATCGGCGTCCTGGTCACGCGCTGGCCGGCGACGAACAGCGCGACCTGCGGCGGGTCCTTCGGCCTGGCCGGCTCGATGGGGTGCAGTTCGACGTCGATATGCCCGATGGAAAAGACCGCCTGCTTCTGGCCGGTGACGTTCGTCCAGCTCTGCGACGTCTCCTCAGCGTGCGCGGCGGTGCTTGCGATCAGCACGAGAAGCAGCAGGGGGATAATCTTGATCTTCATGCGTGTTGGACCTGTTCGTCGTGTCGGGGGGCTGTTGTCGGACGCGTTGAGCCGCAACCGGCGGAGCCGACGGCGCGGTCGTACTCTGCGAATTCTTCGTCGCGACGCTCGGCGGACCAGCCGAGCAGCTCGCCCATCCACCCGGCGACCTGCCGGGCGATCGCCGCGTGATCGCGATGATAATACCGCCAGCTCGTCCGCCGGATCATCACGTCGGCGACGTGAACCGCCCATTCGTTGCGGACGAAGTGCTCGACCGCCTCGCGCGAAACATCGGGCGGCAGGATGCCGCTGAACTGCGGCGACGGCGTCCCTTTTTCCCTCTCCCCCTGGGAGAGGGCAGGGTGAGGGCGAGCGTCGGTTGGCGCGATTCGCCCTTCGCCCTCACCCCAGCCCTCTCCCGGCGGGAGAGGGAGCAATGGGGCGACGGCGGTCGCGCACGGTTTGGCCTGCGCGCCCGTGAACTCGACCACCTGATCGATCGTCTGCTCCGCCATCAGTCGATACGTCGTCAGCTTTCCGCCCGCGACGTCGAACCAGCCGGGCTGGGTCATGCGGATCTGGTGGGCCCGGGAGATATCCGACGGCTTGCCGCGCTCGTTGCCGCCGCCGCCGATAAGCGGGCGCAGGCCGGCCCAAGTGCTGATCACGTCGTCCTTCGTCAGATTTACCGACGGGAAATTCGCGTTTGCCACGTCGAGGATGTAGCGCAGGTCCGATTCCTCGCACGTCGGCGATTCGGTCGGGCCGTCGTAGTCGGTGTCGGTGGTGCCGAGGATCACGCGCTGACCCCACGGGATGGCAAAGAGGATGCGCGAGCCTTCGCTCATCACCACCGCGTCGGGGATGTTCAGTCGCGCGCGATCGATGACCAGGTGCACGCCCTTGGTGAGACGCAGCTTCACGCCGCTGGCGGGGAAGGTGTCGGCCCATGCGCCGGTGGCATTGACGACGCACCGGGCGGAGACGCCGAAAGACGTCTCCGCCGGTGCATCCGTCAATTCGCACCGCCAGTGCTCACCCTGGCGGTGTGCTCTCTCTACCGGGGCGTAATTGATCAGTGCGGCGCCGGCGTGCTCTGCGCTGCGAAGCGAATCGAGCACCAGCCGTGCGTCGTTGGTCATGCCGTCGAAATACCGAACGGCCCCGGTGAGATCTTCTGTTGAAAGCTGCGGCAGGATCGTGCGGACATCGTCGACGCCAAGTGTCGTCGATTTTCCGAGGTTCTTCCCGACGCCGCACAGCAGGTCGTACAGCTTCACGCCGATCGAGAGTTTCCATCGCTTCCACTCGGTCCCGCGCCGCGTCGGGAAGATGAACGGCAGCGGCACGGCCAGGTGCGGCGCGATGTGCGTGAGAATCACTTTCTCGACGCTCGCCTCGCGGACGAGCCCGATCCGGCCTTGGGCGAGGTAGCGCAATCCGCCGTGCAGCAGGCGGCTGGAGCGGCTGGAGGTGCCGAAGGCGAAGTCGAACCGGTCGACGAGCGCGGTCTTGAGCCCGCGCATGGCGGCGTCGCGCGCCACGCCCGAGCCGACGATCCCGCCGCCGATGACCAGCACGTCCAGCGGTTCGCGCTGCATCTGGTCGATCGTCCGGCAGCGGGTGGCAGTCATGTCGAAGATCTCGCTCACGCCACGGCTCCCGGATTTGCATTTGCTACCTCTCCCTTGCAGGGAGAGGGCGGGGGTGAGGGTAGAAGCGCGTGGAGTCTGATTGCGAAATTACGCGGATCCTCTCCAAGGCCTTCTACCCTCACCCTAACCCTCTTCCTGCAAGCGAGAGGGGACCAGAGGCCACGCTTCAGCATCTGACCGCCTCCCGCGATCGTGACCGCGCGAGAAGTTTGGCGAGCTCGCCGACGTCTTCCAGGATGTAGCTGGGACGCGGATTGGCGTTCTCCGCTTCCGCGCGCGTCGTTTCGCCGGTCAACACGAGGATGCCGACCGTTCCCGCCGCCCGGGCCATCATCATGTCGGTGTAAAGCCGATCGCCGACGACCGCGAGCTCCGTCGGGCGGAGACCGTGGCGATGCATGATGCCGCGGAGCATGCGCGGGTTCGGTTTTCCGAGCACCGCCTCCGGCTCCTTGCCGGTCGCCTCCGCGAGCATCCGGCAGATCGCGCCGCAGTCGACCAGCACCGTCGGCTTGTCCGTCGGACAGACGCGGTCCGGATGCGTGGCGATGAACGGCTTGCCCTGGCTGATCCAGTACGCCGCCCGACAGACGCGCTCGTAGGTCATCGACGTGTCGAAGCCGACAATGACCGCGTCCGGCTCGTCGTTCGGATGCTCGCCCGCGGTCGGGAAGCCGGCGCGGACGAATTCCTCCCGCAGCCCCGGCGTGCCGAGCACGAACGCCCGCTTGATCTGCGGCCGCTCCTCGCGGAGGTATTCGATCGTGCAGAGCGTCGAGCTGAAGATGTCGCTCTCATCGACCACGATGTCGAACGCGCTCAGGTGCTGCACGTACTGCCGCGTGCTGCGCGACGAATTATTCGTGAAAAACGTCCGGCCGATCCCCAACTCGCGGATCGTCGCGAGGAACGGCAACGTTGACTCGAAGCACCGGCTGCCGAGGTACAGCGTCCCGTCGAGGTCGAGGGCGAGATGACGAAGCTGAGAGAGCGTTTCCAAGGGGTCGTTCCGTCGTGTTAGCGAAATAAAAAAGCCCCACGGCGGTGACCCGTGGGGCTTTCTCTTGTTCTCTAGCCCGAATGCTCACTGAAACGGCGAACGCAGATTGTATTGGCGTCGCGGACGCTAGCGTCTAACGCCAAAAACCACTATCTAACACCCAGTTTGCCCTGTCAAGGAAACTCTTGAGCAAACCCGGCTCAGCCAACCCAATTTCGCAGCACCTGACCAGGCCGATCATTCCCTACGTGACGGAGGGGGTGGATCTGCACCCCAACCTCATCGCGGCCGGCTCGCTCATCATGATCGGCGGCGGGGAGCTGGCGGAACTGCCGGCGACGCTTGAAAAACTCAGCAACCCGCCATTCACCAAGCAGCCCGTGCTGCTTCACATCGACCTGATCAACGGCCTGGCCAATGACGAATCGGGACTGCGCTACATCGCGACGCTGGACGGCGTGGATGGCATCGTCACCACGCGTCACCACCTCGCGCCGCTGGCGAGAAAGCTCGGCATGATGTGCGTCGTCCGCCTGTTCCTCCAGGACGGGCGCGCCGTCGAGCGCGGGCTTCAGGTGATCGATAAGTCGAAGCCGGATGCGGTGGAAGTGCTGCCGGGCGTCGCGTTTTTACAAGTGCCGGAGCGATTCCGCGACCTGCCGATCCCCTGCATCGCGGGCGGATTGATCCGCACGCCGGAGACGGTCCGCCAGATTCTGGCGGCCGGGTGCAAGGCGATCAGCACGAGCAACGTGAAGCTCTGGGAACTCAACGCCTCAGGTCGCGGTAAGTAGAATTCAGCGCAAAGATCGCAAAGAGACAAAGATCGCAAAGAAGACAGAATGAGGATTCGATATGGGAACTGTCATCCTGCGCGTACTCGCGAAGGATCTGGGCCGGGACGAATCACGCAGATCCTTCGCGAGTACGCTCAGGATGACAAATGACCCGTCTCCTCTCTTATTCTTTGAGATCTTTGTCTTTTTGCGATCTTTGAGCGTACATGACCGTCCGAATTTTCATCATCATCGTGACTCTCGTGGCCAACACCCAGCCAACCCGCAGCGACTGGACCGTCCGCGGCCACGTGCCGATCGACCAATTTATCGTGCAGGCCCACCGCGGCGCGGGCGAGCTCGCCGAGGAGAACACGCCCGACGCGTTTCAGCTTGGCTGGAAGCTCGGCTGCATTCCCGAGGCGGACCTGCGCACGACGAAGGACGGCGTGATCGTTGCGTTCCACGACGACAATTTCTCCCGCGTCGTCAAAGACGCGCCGGCCGCGCTGAAGAAGAAGGGCGTCAAAGACGTCACCTTCGACGAGCTGCAAAAACTCGACGTCGGCTCGTGGAAGGGTGATCAGTTCAAGGGCCGGCATGTCTCGCGCATGAGCGACGTCTTCGCCCTGATGCGTGACAAGCCGCAACGCCGGCTGTACATGGACATCAAGAACGTCGACCTGAAAAAACTGGCCGAGGAAGTGCAGACCGGCGGCGTGCAGACGCAAGTCATCCTCGCGTCGACGAAATACGACATCGTCCGCACGTGGAAAAAACTCGTCCCGGACAGCTCGACACTGCTTTGGATGGGCGGGAAGGAATCGGAGCTGCTCGAGCGGTTCGTTGAGCTGCGAAAGGCGCATTTCGCCGGCATCACGCAGCTGCAGATCCACACGCACCTGAAAATGGACGCCGACAAGGTGACGCGCGACACATCGAATCCGTTCGCCGAGTCGGACGAATTCTTGATCGCGCGCGGCGACGAACTGCGCGAGCATGACATCCTGTACCAGACGCTCCCCTACGGCGGATCGTCGCCTGGCGTCTATGCCAAGCTGCTTGACCTGGGCCTGATGTCCTTCGCGACGGATCACCCGGATGTGACGTGGGCGGCGATCAGGAACTACTACGGCGAGGGCAAGTAATGTCGCGCCTTGACGACGCGCTGCGCCGGGCGCGCGACACCAAGCGGTTGGAACTCGGCCGCGGCGTGGCGCGGCGCACCGCGGACGTGTTCGCCCAAGAATTTGGCGACGCCGACGCGATTCTGATCGGCGACGGCAACACGCTCGCCGCGGTGAAAAGTCGAATGGTGCCGCCGGCAGATTCCTCCTCGCTCGTTCTATCGCACGACGTCTACGCGCGTTGGGAGTTCGTCGAGGAGGTCGAAGCGGCGTTGCGGGAAGTCGACGCGATTCCGATCGCCATCGGTTCGGGGACGATCAACGACTTGGTGAAACTCGCGGCGCACCGTGTCGATCGACCGTACATGTGCGTGGCGACCGCCGCGTCAATGGACGGTTATACGGCCTACGGCGCGTCGATCACGAAAGACGGGTCCAAGCAGACGTTCGATTGTCCCGCGCCGCGCGCGGTCATCGCGGACATCGATGTGATCGAAAACGCGCCGCGCGCGATGACGGCGTCGGGATACGCGGATTTGCTGGCGAAAGTGACGGCCGGCGCGGATTGGATCCTCGCCGACGCGCTCGGCGTCGAGACGATCGACCGGTTCGCGTGGGACACGGTCCAGTCGGGATTGCGCGAGGCGCTGGCGCACCCGATCGACCTCGCGCGATTGACCGAAGGTCTCATGATGGGCGGTTTCGCGATGCAGGCCGCGCAATCGAGCCGGCCGGCGAGCGGGGCGGAGCATCAGTTTTCGCACCTCTGGGATATGCAGCACGCGACCGACGCATCGCACGGGTTCAAGGTGGGCGTCGCGACGGTCGCGATCACGCGGCTATACGAATGGCTGCTCGAGCAGCCGATCGAATCGCTGAACATCAAGTCGGCTGTGACGCGCTGGCCGACGTGGGACGCGATGGAGCGGAACATCCGCATGCGGTTCCCCGAAGAACAACTGCAGGTCACCGCGATCCGCGAATCCAAGGCCAAATTTGTCCCCGCGCGAGAGATCGAGGCCCAACTGACGCGTCTTCGCGAAATCTGGCCCGAGCTGAAGAAACGATTGCGAGACCAGCTCGTCCCGTCAGCCACGGTCGAGAAGATGCTCGCCGACGCCGGCGCGCCGACCACGCCGGAGCAGATCGGCATTTCGGCGGAAAAACTCCGCGACAGTTTCAAGCTTGCTTATCACATCCGCCGGCGGTTTACGGTGCTGGACCTCGTCGAACGCGCGGGGCTGCGTCCATGAGCGCCACCGCCGCAACTCCGGTTCTGGACTACGCGCCCGAGGCGATCGACCCGCGCTATCGCTTCTACCGCCCGCGCATCCTCTTCTGGTCCATCCTCGGCTACGCGCTGTTCTATTTCGTCCGCAAAAACCTCCCCGTCGCCATGCCGGTGATGGAGGAGCAACTGCACATCGGCAAGGTGCAACTGGGCCTGTTCCTCACGCTGCACGGCGTGATCTACGGCATCTCGAAATTCGTCAACGGATTTCTGGGCGACCGCTTCAACGCGCGATACTTCATGGCCGTCGGATTGATCCTGTCGGCTATCCTCAACGTCGGCTTTGGCCTCGGGACGACCGCCACGATGCTCGGCGTGATCTGGATGCTCAACGGCTGGGTGCAGGGGATGGGTTTTCCGCCCTGCGCGCGCCTGCTGACGCACTGGTTCACCCCGAAGGAACTGGCGACGAAGATGTCGATCTGGAACACGTCCCACGGCCTGGGCGCCGCGGGCGTGTTTATCATGTGCGGGTTTCTCCTCGAGCATTTTCACGACTGGCGCCTCGCGTTCTTCGTCCCGGCGGCGATGGCGATCGCGGTGGGCGGGCTGCTGCTGATCTACCTGCGCGACACGCCCGCTTCGGTCGGCTTACCGGACCTGCCCGGCACGGTCGATCTCGCCACCGAAGAGCGCCCGCCGCGCGAGCTGATCCTCGAGCGCGTCTTCCGCAACCCGTACGTCTGGCTCTTCTCGCTGGCGAATTTTTTTGTCTACACGATCCGCTACGCGATCCTCGACTGGGCCGTCACGATGCTGAAGGAGTCCAAGGGCATCACGCTTGGCCACGCCGGGCTGATGGTCGCCGGGTTCGAGATCGCCGGCGTGGTGGGGGCGCTGTGCGCGGGATGGCTGACCGACCGCTACTTCCGCGGGCGCTGCGCGCGGATGAGCGTCATCTGCATGCTCCTGAGCATCGGCGCGCTCGCGCTCTTCTGGCAAGTGCCGCGGGGGCATGTCGTGCAAAGCACGCTGCTCCTCATGGCCGCCGGCTTCTTCGTCTACGGCCCGCAGGCGCTGGTGGGGATCGCGGCGGCGAACCTGGCGACCAAGCGCTGCGCCGCGACGGCGGTCGGACTTACCGGACTATTCGGCTATGCTTCGACCGTCGCTTCCGGGTGGGGCTTGGGATGGCTGGTCCAGCGTTACAACTGGGACGCCGCCTTCGGCGCGCTGATCGGCATCGCGGGCATCGCGACGCTTGTCTTCGCCGTGGCTTGGAACGCGCCCCGCGACGGATACGCCACGTCAAGCTGAGGAGGTGTTCCCATTCAGCATTCGATGAGTTCGATGTTGGATGTTCGATGTTCATTGCGAACGGATGAACATCGAACGTCCAACATCCAACATCGAATGTTCAATCGACCAAAACCCCTCAGATCGACCCTCCAAAGACTGTCAATTTATCGGACCCTTTCCGATCATTCCGTTCGCTCTATGTCACGTAGGGGACATGGGATAGCGTCTCTCATCGTTTTCTAATACTCGATGCAACAAAGTGGCTGGGCGGCCCTCTATTCCGGTGTAGGGTGAACGTCCAGGCTTGACGCGCCGCAAAAGAATTGGCGCGGCGCGCAAGCCTCACGGCAGGAGGGCCGCGAAATGTCTGCGTCGTCCCGTTCGAACCGGAAATCCGGTTGGCTGGCTTCGTCTCGTAACCCGCGCAAGGTCCGCAACCCCTTCAACAAGCGCTTCGAGCGCCTCGAGGGCCGGCAGCTCTTCGCCGCGCACATCGCGGGCGATCCGACCGTCTACGCCAGCATCCAGGCGGCGGTCGACGCGGCCCTGCCCAACGCCGTCATCAACATCGACGCCGGCTCCTACGCCGAGCAGGTCTCGATCTTCAAGCCCATCACCCTCAACGGCGCACGCGCCGGCTCCGACGCGCGCAGCAACACGCGCCTGGCGAACAACGGCCTGGGCGAGAGCGTGATGACGGGCCAGGATTTCGGCAACGGCATCTCGTCGGTCTTCCGCATTGGCGCCGACGGCGTCACCATCGATGGCTTCACCCTCCAGGGCCAGACCACGCAGGGCGATACCACCGGCGCGGCCGTCGTCATCCTCCCCAACGTCTCCGGCACGCGCATCCTCAACAACATCGTCCAGAACAATGTCGCCGGCGTCTTCCTCTCCAACTCCAGCGCCACCAGTGCGACGCTGATCCAGCACAACGTCTTCAAGAACAACAACAACCCGGGCCTGAACAGCGGGCGCGGGATCTACACCAACGGCAGCATCAACGGCGGCATCCTGCAGAACGTCACCATCGACGCCAACTGGTTCACGCTGAACAGCGGCGATCCGGGGACGACCACCGGCGTCGAAGCGGCCATCGCGCTCCAGACTCGCGCCGCGGAATCCCAGCACGACATCCGCATCACCAACAACGTCTTCGACAACAATGGCAAGGCTCTGCTCGCCTTCTCCGCCTACAACCTGACGATCACCGGCAACACGCTCACGTACCAGCGCGACCAGTGGAGCGCCGCGCTGCGTTTCGAAGGCGGCGTGCACGACGTCAACATCGCCGGCAACACGTTCTACGCCAACACCGGCCCGGCCATCCGCTTCGACAACAAGGGGATGGACGGCGCGAACTACAATTTCTCCATCACCGGCAATAACTTCTGGGGCAACGGCTACAACACGCTCAAGGAAGCGATTCAGACGTACGGCGATCAGTACACCGGCACGGTCAACGCGATCAACAACTGGTACGGCAGCACGAGCGGCCCGGGTGGCGATTTCTCCGGGACCGGCGACCGCGTCTACACGCGTCTGGCGCCCATCACCATCTCGCCCTGGGCGACCACGCCGTTCCCGATCAACGCCAAGGCCTTCACAGGTCTTGGCAGCGCGACCGATGCCCTGATCCAGGTCGAAGATTTCGACCACGGCGGCGAAGGCGTCGCTTATCACGACGTCGAATCAGCTAACAACGGCGGCATCAAGTACCGCGGCAACCAGGGCGTCGATCTTCAGACGACCACCGACGCCGGCGGCGGACTGAATCTCTCGTTCGTCAAAGCCGGCGAGTGGCTCCAATACACGATCAACGTTGGCCAGACCGGCACCTACAACCTCGACGTCCGCGTCGCCAACACGATCTCCGGCGGCACGTTCCACTTCGAGGTCGACGGCGTCAACGTCACCGGTGCGATGGTCATCCCCAACACCGGCGGCTTCCAGGTCTTCAAGACCCTCACCAAGTCCGGCATCAGCCTGACCGCGGGCCAGCACACCGTCCGCCTGGTGATGGACACCAACGCGTCGAGCGGCTCGATCGGCAACTTCAACTGGTTCCGCTTCGTCAACACGACGCCCATCCCGGCGCCGATCGCGCCGAGCAACCTGCTCGCCACGGCGATCGACAAGACCAAGGTCACGCTCAACTGGACCGACAACGCGAGCGACGAGTTCGGTTTCGTGATCGAGCGCAAGGTCGGCAACGGCGTTTGGCAGCTTCTCGCGACGCTGGGCTCGAACGCGACGTCGTACCTCGACACGACCGTGTCGGCTGGCACGTCGTACAGCTACCGCGTCCGCGCGACCGGGCAGGGCGGGGATTCGGCTAACTCCAATGAGTCTGCCGTCACCACGCCGACGGCGGTCGTCTACCTGAGCGATCTCCCCTGGGTCAGCGCCGTCGGCGGCTATGGCCCGGTCGAGAAGGACATGAACAACGGCCAGGACCTGGCCGGCGATGGAACCGTCATCACGCTTAACGGCGTCACCTATGCCAAGGGCCTCGGCACGCACTCGGATGCCGAGATCGTCTACAACCTCAACGGCGCTTACAACTCGTTCCAGAGCGACATCGGCATCGACGACAGGCAGCTGACCGGCGGATCGGTGATCTTCCAGGTCTTCGCCGACGGCGTGAAGGTGTACGACAGCGGCATCATGGGCCCGAACAGCCCGACCAAGACGATCAACCTCAACGTCGCGGGCGTGAACACGCTCAAACTCGTCGTGACCGACGCGGGGGACGGCAGCAGCTTCGACTGGGCGGACTTCGGCGGCGCGTTCCTCATCCCCGCGTCTCCCAGCGCGCCCAGCGCCCCCAGCGGGCTTGTCGCTTCAGCGGCGAGTTGGAATCAGATCAACCTGAGCTGGTCCAACGTCCTGAACGAGACCGGCTACAAGATCGAGCGCTCGCTCGACGGCATCAACTTCACGCCGATCGGCACGGTTGGGTCGGACGTCACGACCTACAGCGACACCACAGCGTCCGGCGCGACGAAGTACTACTACCGCGTCAGCGCGACCAACTCTTTCGGCGACTCGGGCTACTCGAACATCAACAACGCGACGACTCCCGCGCAGCCGGCGGTACCCGCGGTCCCCGGCACGCTCGGCGCTACGCCGATCGCGTACAACCGCATCGACCTCTCCTGGCCCGACGTCGCGACCGAGACGCTCTACAAGATCGAGCGTTCGACCGACGGCGTGAATTTCGTGCAGATCGGCACGACCAACGCCGACGTGACGACTTACAGCGACACGACGGTCAGCGGCTCGACGCAGTACTACTACCGCGTCCGCGCGACCAATGGTGTCGGTGATTCGAGCTACACGAACGTCGCGAACGCGACGACCCCCGTGCAGCCGCAGGTTCCCGCGGCCCCGGCGAACCTCGCCGCCTCGGCGGTCGGCGCGGCACGCATCGACTTGTCCTGGTCCGATGTCGCCACGGAAACCGGCTTCAAGGTCGAGCGCTCGACCGACGGCCTGAACTTCGTGCAGATCGGCACGACCGCGTCCGGCGTTGTCACGTACAGCGACAGCACCGTCGTCGGTGCGACGAAGTACTACTACCGCGTCCGCGCCACCAACGGCGTCGGCGATTCGCTCTACTCGAACACCGCCAACGCGAGCACGCCGGCCGCTCCGACGGCTCCCGCCGCGCCGAGCAACCTCGTTGCCACCGCCGGTACTACGCCGATCATCGCACTGGCCTGGACGAACAACGCGAATAACCAGGACGGCTTCCGCCTCGAGCGCTCGACCGACGGCGTGAACTTCACGCAGATCGCGCTGACGACCCTCTCCAGCTACATGGACTCGGCCGTCGTCGCCAACACGAAGTACTACTACCGCGTGCAAGCGTACAACGGCGTCGGCAACTCGTCCTACTCCAACGTCGCCAACGCGACCGTGGTCGTCGTCCAGGGACCGGTGTGGTCCAGCGGCGACGTCGGGTCGGTCGGCGTGAAGGGCAGTTACAGCTACTCCAACGGCGTGTACACGGTGAAGGGCTCCGGCAGTGACATCGGCGGCAGCAAGGATGCCTTCCAGTACGTCTACCAGCAGATCACCGGCGACGCGACGATGATCGTCCACGTGACCTCGGTCCAGAAGACCGACAACAACGCCAAGGCCGGCATCATGTTCCGCAACACGCTGGACGCGAACTCCAAGGAGGCGGGGCTCTTCATGACCGCCAATAGCGGCATCAAGTTCCTCGCGCGCACGAGCACCGGGGGCAACACCAGCACCGTGGGCAGCATCGACCGGAACGCGCCATACTGGCTCAAGCTCGTCCGCAGCGGAAACACGTTCACCGCCTATCGCTCCAGCGACGGCGTCACGTGGTCGAGCCTCGGGTCGCAGACCATCAGCATGAACAGCACGATCTACGTGGGGCTGGCCGTCACATCGAAAAAGAACAGCGCACTCAGCACCGCGACCTTCGATAACGTCTCGGTCGCCTAAACGAAAAGGGGAACCATCATCATGATCACCTTGGCAATCATCACGCTACTGGCCTGCATGTTTGTCGATCCGTTCAAGCGGTCGGCATAACACAGGCTCGCGCGCCAACACACCAATAGAACGGCGGCCGCACTTCGGCGCGGCCGCCGTCGCGCGCGCGCTGCGTCGGCATACTTTGCCTGGCAAGAATCCCGCCTCAGATCCCACCTGTCATCTGGCCGATGAAAAGATCGGCGTGCCTGAAAAAGTGGCAGGAAATCCCGGGCTACGAGCTTCAAAACGAAGCTTCACCTCGCTGGCCCGGGGTTTGCGTGCCTAGGATTGGTGTGAGGTTTGCCTATGAGCCCCAACGCCGGTAACAACGCTGACAAGACCACCATCAAGGCCGGGAAATGGGTCATCGTCCTGATCGCCTTCGATGATGACGTTGTGCCCGCACAGGTCATCAAAGAACGCATCCCGGTCGATGAAAACGAGCACCTCGCGGCGTTGCTCCGCGGCGGGGAATTGCTCGACGTCTTGGGCGACGAACCCGAAGCCGTCGCTGAGGGATATCGTCTGCAGGTCGAGAAGAAGTGCCTTCGCTAAGTTGTGACACGGGCGTCTGGCCCGTGCGTGAAGCGCTGGCACGGGAGAGACGCCCGTGTCACGGTCATGTTGCGGGCGCCCACCCTTTAACAATGTATTCCGCCTTCATCGTCGCGAAGAGCTGATCGATCTGCTCGCGCGAATTGCTGATGCGGATGTCGCGGTCGATGGGCGTGGCGCGGTTGGGCGAAAAGTCGGTGAAGTAGGCGACGTACGCCGGAAAATTCCCGCCTTCGGCCTCCTTGTTCGTCTTCCAGAGCAGCAGCTTGCGCACCATCTGATTGCCCTTGAGGGTCTTGGTGTAGACCTCGCGGAGCAGCAGCTCGCTGCGCGGCAGGGACAGCTGCCGCGCGTCGCGGTCCATCATCGGGACTTCGATCACGTCGGACAGCTGATTCAGTCGCAGGTCATCGCGACGAATTGTCTTATCCTCGCGCCGGCGGATGAAATTGGGGGAGATGGGGCTCGCCAGCGGCAGCCGGCGGATCGACTGGTACATGTTCTTCGGCATGTCGTAGCCGAGGACCATCCGGTCGATGCTTCCGCCACGCGTGTTCTGGTTGATCAGGTCCAGGCACGAGATCTCCACGACCCACTCGGGCCGGACCATCGTGTACGCGACGGAGTCGTTGACCTCGGCGTAATCGCTCTCGGCCGCCATGTCCTTGAGATCGCTGAGCCACTCGCGCCGCTGATCGTCGCTAAACCCGCCGCCCACCCGGCCGAGGACATGAAAACTCTCGTCCTGTCGCATCAGGCCGACGAGCACATCGTGCAGCATGCCGATTCGATCTTCGCTGCCTTCGGTGAAGCCGAGGACCGCGACGTCAATCGAGACGCGCGGCTTGATTTTGAACTGACCGGCCGTGTCGGAGCGGACCACCAAACCTTCGGCTCCGTCTCCTTCAACCCACTTCTCGAAGATACCCGCGACTTCATCCAGCGTTTTGGCGCGCGTGGTGTCGACCGGATGAATCCGCACGCCAGCCTTGAACGTCGATTCGATCAGCTTCCAGACGGAGTTGTAGGTGTTTGAGGCGGGCTTGTGATCGATTTCGAGGATGTCAAAGACGGCAAACGACAGTGAGTCGAGATCCGCCTGAGATTCAGGCGTGCGCGCGGCGCGCGAGACATCGTGCACGCGCGGCCGGCGGCCGGAGCCGCGCGCGTAGTACAGCTCGCCCGCGATGAGCATCCGCTTGTGCTTGGATTTACCGACCAGCTCGACCGCCTCACTCATGAACGGCAGGCCGGTGCGCACGACGCCACCGGGGTTGACCGAGCAGCAGTTCGAACCGTCGACCAGCAGGATCGTAAATTCGCCGTCGACCTTGCGGCTGACGAAGTAATCGCAGCTCGGCAGCTTCTCCTTCATCGACGCCTTGTCGAGCGCCATCATCCGCGCCGCGAGGTTCCGGCGGTATTCCTGCGCCTTGAGCGGGATGAACGGATCGGCCATGCACTGCGCCTTGCCGACGCCGTAGGCGCCGAGCAGCATCGTCAGCTTCGACGTATCGAGGATCGCGTTGCTCATCTATTTGCCCTCCTCGGCGGCCGGTTCCTGTTGCGGCGGGGCGGCTTTCAGTTCCATGTTGGAGAGGTGCAGGATCAGGCAGTATTTCTCGCCCTGCGTGCGGCCTTCGAGGAAGCCGCGGTACTGCTGTCCGCCGCGCGTCAGCACGAGCGGCTGATTTCCCTTCGGGCCGGCGCCGACGAGCATGAGGCTCTTGGTTTCCTCAAGCTCTTTCGCGATCCCGTAGAGGAAATCGAACGTCAGCCCATTCACGTGCGCGATCTGCCGCTTGCCGGCGAAGACGAACTTGTTGTAGACGTCCGCCTTCTTCATCAATTTGCCGGTCCAGACCAGCGGTGTCTCGGTGGCGGTGTTGGGTTTTACGGCTTTGCGCGGGCGACGCTCGCGCTCGGAGCCGTCGACGTTGCGGATCACCTCGAATTGCTTGATCTTGTGGACGATTTTCCCGTCCGGATCGACGAAGACGCGGCTGGTTTCACGCAGCAGCGCGCCGAAGTTTTCCAAGTCGAGCTCCGGATCCCCGGCGATCAGCGCGGCGGCGATCTTGTCGCGTCCGCCGGCCTTGGCTTCGAGCGCGGCCAGATCATGCGACAGGTCCGCCTTCATCACGCGCGCGGACTGAGCCTGCCGGCCCTGGCCGTCGAGCCAGCGAACCTTCAACGGTTTCTTGACGGTCTGGGAGCCGACGACGGCGTCGCGGCCCTTGCTGTTGGAGAGGTTGATCGTGCCCATGAAGCTTCGCGCTCACCGCTGGGGAGTTGGGCGGCTCCGCCGCGCGACGTCCGGAACTATTCGGAAAAATCACATGACAAATCACATCATGCTGAAATCGAGCGAGTCCTCCGATTCCTCGCCTTCGTCCGCGTCACCCGTGATCGCGGCGCTCTGTTCCAATCCGACAAATTCGAGTTGCGTCGGCGCGCCGATGGCGACGAACGGCGTGCCGTCGGCGGCGAGCAATAAAAATCCCGCGTCCGGCTCCAGCCCGCCGCGGAAGGAGTAGGGGAACTGGAAGATCGTCCCCTTCTTCAATTCGTTCATGAGCGCGGCCAGATCGCCCTCGCAGTTGGCCTGGTAGACCGCGCGGATGTCGTGCGAGAGGTATTCGTCGATCGTCGCGGTCTTCTCCAGCGGCACCGGCGCGGTGTACGACGATGCCACCGGCTCGATGCGCTTGCCCTGCGAATCGGTGGGCGTGAGCTCTTTCTTCTCGAGCCAGTTTCCTTCCGGCGAAAGCGTGACCAGCGCGGTCCCGCCCGAGCCGATGACGCTCTTCCCGTCGTCCGCCAGCGTCGCCAATGCGCACTTGCGGCCCTGCTCGTCCTGCGTTTCGACTTCGACGAAGCCGTAGAGGTCCGAGCGCTCGACCTTGCACAGGGCGAGCGGGAAGTCGGATCCGCCGAAACTGAGAACGAGTGGTTTCCCCATAGCGAACGCGTCCGCGAATGTGAGGGCGATTGAAGCAGATTCGCCGCCCGCGCGTCAAAAGTTTCTTCGCTCATCGGCCAGAATGGGCTTAAAACTCCTCCAAATTCACTTTTGCGGGCGTGAGCGGGCTTCGATCTCGCGGATGACGGCCCAATCGTCGTCCGTCAATTTCGGGCCCGGCGGGGTGGTGAAAATGTCGACGTGCCGGAGGTGTTCGAGCTTCTTGAGAAACGCCAGCGGCGGGAATTGTCGAATGCCGTTCGTGTACAGCTCCTTCAGGTTCGGCGCCCGCAGCACATCGGTGAGCGGCCACTTCAGTGGGCCCCAGAGCTGCAGGTACTCCAGGTCCTCGCCCATCCGATCCCAGTCGATCCGCCAAGCCCCCAAGCCGGAGATATTGAGCGCGCGAAGCTGCGCCTTGGGGTGAAGCATCACCGACTTGAGATTACGGATGGCGACAATGCTCAGCTCTTCGAGCTTCTCCAGCGGCGAGAGATCCATCGTCCGCAATTTCGGCGCCTGCTGGACGTGAACCATCCGCAGCTTCGGCATCGTCGAAAAATCGATCGCCTTGAGGTCCATCTCGTGCTCATCGCTGATCCAGAGCGATTCGAGCGAAGGGTGCGACAGCAGCCCAGCGAGCGCGCGATGCGACCAGACGCGCACGTCCTTTAAATGCTTCATCCCGGAAAAATCCAACGGCTTGCCCGTGTAGGATTCGCGCGCGGGGAGACTGATCCACAGCGAGCGGAGATCGGTGAGCTTGTTCACCGGCGAAAGGTCGCGCTGCGTCGCCGCGTGGATGCCGAGGTGACGCAGTGGCGGGAAGTCGAGAAGAAAATCCGCCGACTTGCGCTTTCCGAACGTCGGCTCGGTAACGAGGACGTAATTCACCTTCCATTCGTGAGCGAGCTTGGTGTGGGCGTCGGTCCAGGCGCCGATCACCTGCATCTCGATCGTGTCGCCCAATTGGAAAACGTCGCAGCCGTCCTGCTCGAAGAGGATCTTCGTCTCGCGGACGTTCATTCCTTGCAGGAACTTCGGCCGGCGCGGTGCCTTCTTAGTCATGGTGGGTCCGAAATGCGACGGCGGGCAGGCCTTCTTTGTTGATGAGGTTCGGCACGGCGACAGGCGACCAGGCGAATCGAGCGGCCTTCGGATCCGGCACGTCATGACCGATGACGACGACGTCGCCGCCGTCGATCTTCGCTTCGGCGGGATGAAAGATCCCGTCCTCCCCGGCGATTTCAAACAGCGCCGGAGGCTTGCCGTCGCTCGTCGTCAGGCCTGAGCCGACGCCGATGAAGCGGACGCGGATGGATCCGCCTTCGATTGTGTGTGACTTGTACGTCGGCGACTGGTAGACCACGCCGGGCCGCTTGTACGTCATCCCCAGTGCGATCAATGCGAGCCGGTGGCCGACGTCGCGCTTGTTCGTCGGGTGAATATCGTTGACGTTGCCGACGTCGCCGGTGGGGGCGATTGCGCTCTCCGGGATCATCGACAACGCAGCGGTCTGCTGTTCCCACATCTCGGGCAGCGATTCTCGCTGTGGGGAGCGATATTTTCCGAAGGGCGCGATCTGCACGAAGATGAATGGAAACTCGCCCTCATCCCACCGACCGCGCCACGACGCGACCATCGACTTCATCATCGCGGCGTAATCCGACACGTCGCCCTGATGGACGTTGTTCTCGCCCTGGTACCACGTCGCGCCGCGCATCGCGTACGGGATCAGCGGAGCGATCATGCCGTTGTAGAGATACGTTGGCTCGAGGTGCGCGGAAGCGCGCGGCGTCGGCTGCGTTGTCGACGGATACGCGGCCATGATCCGCTTGCGGTCCGACTCGATCGCTTCGGCGGACGGGAAAGCTTCGCGCGGCATCCACGCCTGGATCGGCGTTCCGCCCCACGAGCTGTGGATCAGGCCGACGGGCACCTTGAGCTGGTCGTTGATCTCCCGGCCGAAGTGATACAGCACCGCGGAGAACGTCTTCACGCTCTCCGGCGAGCAGACGACCCAGTGGCCGCTCACATCATCCACCGCGTTGGCCGACGCGCGTCGGCCGACCTGGAACAGGCGAATGCTCGGCTGATTCGCGGCGGCAATGTCTTCCTTCGCGTGGTCCGACCGCGCCAGGGTGAAGGCCATGTTCGACTGGCCAGAGCCGAGCCAGACTTCGCCGATGAGAATGTCGGTGCGCTTGAGCGTCTGGTCGGCCGCGGTGACCGTCAGCTCAACCGGTTTCGCGCTCGCGTGCATCGCGGGGAGCCTGACGATCCATTTTCGGTCCGCTCCGGCAGTCGCGATCACGTCTTCGCCCCCTGAGATGCGCACGACGACGCGTTGTCCCGCCTCGGCCCAGCCCCACACGGGCACGGGCATGTCCGCCTGCAGGACCGCGTGATCGGAGAACAGCGCGGCGAGCTTCAACTCGGCGCGTGTGGTGCTCGCAAACACCAACAGTGCGACGATCACTACGGAAAGGCGATGCGGTATCAGCACCCGCGGCATGTTACACGAGGATGCCCTTGACGACTTCGCCGTGCACGTCGGTGAGCCGGTAGTGCCGGCCCTGGAAGCGGAAGGTCAATTTCGTGTGGTCGATGCCGAGGCAGCGGAGGATCGTGGCGTTGAGGTCGTGGACGTGGACGCCATCCTTGACGACGTTGTAGGAGAAATCATCAGTCTCACCGTAGGTCTGGCCACCACGGATGCCTCCACCTGCCATCCAGATGCTGAAGCATCTTGGGTGATGGTCGCGGCCATACGTTTCGTTAGTGAATTTCCCCTGCCCGTACGTCGTGCGCCCGAATTCGCCGGCCCAGATGACGAGCGTTTCGTCGAGCAGGTTGCGCTGCTTCAAATCCTTGATCAGTGCGGCGGACGGTTGATCGGTGTCCTTGCACTGGCCGCGGATGCCGTTGGGGAGATCGTCGTGCTGGTCCCAGCCGGTGTGGAAGAGTTGGACGAAGCGCACCCCGCGCTCGCTGAGGCGACGCGCGAGCAAACAGTTGGCCGCGTAGCTGCCGCGGCGTTGTACGTCCGGGCCATACATCTCGAGGATGTTCGCGGGTTCCTTCGACAAATCCGTCAGCTCGGGGACGGCCGTCTGCATGCGGTAGGCGAGCTCGTACTGCGCGATGCGTGTGCCGATTTCCGGATCGCCCATCGCGTCGAGGTTTTCCTGGTTGAGTTTCTTCAGATCATCGAGCTCGCGCCGGCGGGTGGGATCATCGACGCCGGGCGGATTGCCGAGGAACAGCACCGGATCGCCAACGCCGCGGAATTTCACGCCCTGGTGCTTTGTCGGCAGGAATCCGCTACCCCAGAGTCGATCGTACAACGGCTGATCGAACGGCCGGCCGGAGCCACGCGAGACCATCACCACGTACGCCGGCAGGTCCGCGTTCTCGCTCCCAAGGCCGTAACTCGTCCACGCCCCGACGCTCGGCCGGCCGGCCTGCTGCGAGCCTGTGTGGAAGAACGTCATCGCCGGATCGTGGTTGATCGCTTCGGTGTGCAGCGAGCGGATGACGCACAGCTCATCGGCGACGCTCGCGGTATGCGGGAGCAATTCACTGATCCACGTGCCATTCTTCCCGTGTTGCGCGAACTTGAACATCGAGTTGGCAACCGGGAAGTGCGCCTGGCCGGAGGACATACCGGTGAGTCGCTGGCCCATGCGCACGGAGCCGGGCAAGTCGGAGCCGCGGAGTTTGTCGAGGTTGGGTTTGTAGTCGAAGAGCTCGATCTGCGAGGGCGCGCCCGATTGGCAGAGGTAGATGACGCGTTTCGCCTTTGGGGGGAAGTGCGTGGTGCCGAGGACACCGGGCACCGTGGTCGGACCGGCGGCGGCGGCGAAGAGCATCTCCGGGTTGAGCAGGCCAGCCAGCGCGCACGCGCCGATCCCGCCGGCGCTGCGGCGCAGGAACGTGCGACGAGTCAGATTCGCGGCGAAGGTTTCGCGGTCCATTTATGCCTCTCGTGGCTTGGGCGTCTCGCCCGAGCGCTCGGGCAGGATGCCCAAGCCACCTTAAAAATGCCACATCATTCCCGCGTGATCGTCTGGTCCATGTTCAGGATGACGCTGCACACGCCGGTGTACGCCGCCAGCTCGCGCGCGTCGAGGTTCGGGTTCTTCTGCGACTCCCCGACTCCCAGCAGCTTGGCCGCCGATTCGGGATCGGCAAAATACGTCGACAGATGGAAGTTGAAGTCGTCCACGAGGATCTTCAACTCCTTCTCGCTCGGCTTTCGCGCGACGGCCAGCTGAAATGCGTGCCCGATCCGCTCCGCCGGCTTCACGCCGCCCTCGCCCATCGCGCGCTCCGCCAATTTTCGCGATGATTCGACGAACACCGTGTCGTTCAAGAGCGCCAGCGCCTGCAATGGCGTGTTCGTGCGCGAGCGGCGGACGGCGCATACCTCGCGCGACGGCGCGTCGAATGTCGTCAGTGTCGGCAGCGGCACGGTCCGCTTCCAGAAGCAATACATGCTCCGCCGGTAGAGCGCGTCGCCGTGGTCCTGCACGTAGACCTGACCATTCAACCCCGCCAGCGCACCGGTCGTCAGCTCCTCCCAGATCTTCGGCGGCTGATACGGTCTGACCGAAGGCCCGCCGACTTTTTCCACGAGCAGGCCACTCAAGAGCAACGCCTGATCGCGGATCGCTTCGGCGCTGAGCCGGATGCGGGGCATCCGCGCGAGCAGACGATCGGCCGGGTCCTTCTCGAGCATTTCCTTCGACACGCGCGCGGACTGCCGGTACGTCGCCGACGTGACGATCAGCTTCTGCATCGCCTTGACGTCCCAGCCGCTCTTGACGAACTGCACCGCGAGCCAGTCGAGCAATTCCGGGTGACTCGGCCACTCCGATTGGACGCCGAAGTCCTCGCTGCTCTTGACGATGCCGGTGCCGAAATACATCTCCCAGAAGCGATTGACGGTCACCCGCGGCGTGAGCGGATTCGACGGATCGATCAGCCATTTCGCGAGCGCGAGCCGATCGGCCTTCACGTCGCTCGGCAGCGGCGGGAGGCACGCGGGCACGCCGGCCGTCACTTCTTCGCCCGGCTGGTCGTATTGCCCGCGCTTGAGGACAAACGCCTCGCGCGGCGCGGCGTCGCTCATTACCATGACCGTCGGGATTGTCGCCAGCAACGCCGCGTGCGCGGCCTTGGTCGAATCGACGCTCGCGACGGTCTCCTTCTGATCCTTCGGCGCGGCGGTGTCGAGATAGAGCCGTCGCACGGCCGCGACCTGCTCCGGCGAGCGCTGGGTCGTCGGGACGTGCGCCATCATCGTGCGCGTCCCGCCGAGCGATTCGATCTCGTCGGCGCTGAGCACGCGGTCGTACATGCGCACGTCGTCGATGCGTCCCTTGAAGCGCGAATCGTGCACGTGACGGCAACCGATTTGCAGCGGCACATCGGTCAGGATCGAGCCGGAGAGCTTGTCGACGCTCACCTGCATGTCGAGGAGCTTGCCGTCGAGGTAGCACTTGGCGCCCGACGCCTTGCCCGAGCCGTCGTAGGTCGCGAAGACATGATGCCATTGGTTCGCCGCCGCCGGCGATTTGCTCACCAGCGTGATCATGTTGTCCGGAACATGATTCATGAACTGCAGGTGAATCAGGCCTTTTTGCCAGTAAAGGTTGTAGCCGCGTTCGGCACGGGCCTCGTCCATGCGCGCGACGAACGCGCCGTCGCAGTCGTCGGCGGGGCGGATCCACGCGCCGAAGCTGAAGGGCTCGTCCTTCTCGAAGTTGCCGACGAGATTGCCGACGGCGACGTATCGCTTGCCGTCGAAATCGCCGGCGCGATCGAGCAGGCCGGCGGCGTACGCGGGATCACCGTCCATCCACCCGGCGACGCCGCCGCACTCCTGCGCTGAATCGCGAAGGTCGCCGTCCATGTTCAAATGCACGAGCAGGCGGTTGTCGAGCGATTTAAGTGTCGGCTGCGTAGTGGCCGATTCGTTGAACTTCGCCAGGCCCGCATCGATGGCGGGCTGCTCGGCCGCCATCGCCTTCTCCGCCGCCGCGACCTTCGCCTCGGACTCGACGAGCTTCGGGCGCTCAGACATTCGCGGCGCGGGGATCAGCGGCGTCGAGTTGTAATCCCGCCCGTCGATGCCGTTCTCCGGGACGTTATTGAAGAACGCGAAGAACCGATAAAACTCCTTCTGCGTGATCGCGTCGTACTTGTGATCGTGGCATCGCGCGCAGCCCATCGTCATGCCGAGCCACGTGGTCGCGGTTGTCTCAACGCGATCGATGACGTATTCGGTCCGATACTCCTCCGGAATGACGCCGCCCTCGAGCGTGATGCGGTGATTTCGGTTGAAACCCGAGGCGATCTTCTCTTCGATCGTCGCGTTGGGCTCCAAATCCCCGGCGAGCTGATCGATCGTGAACTGGTTGAACGGCTGATTCGAATTAAACGCGTCGATGACCCAATCGCGGTAGCGCCACTGCGCGCGTTCGGTATCGTTCTGATATCCATTGGTGTCGGCGTAGCGCGCCAGGTCGAGCCAGCGCATCGCCATGCGCTCGCCATAGCGCGGGGAGGCCAGTAAACGATCGACCAGGCGCTCGTACGCGCCAGGCGAATCGTCGGCGACGAACGCATCGACCTCCGCGGGCGTTGGTGGGAGTCCGGTCAGATCCAACGTCACGCGCCGGATCAGCGTGACGCGCTCCGCTTCGGGACTCGGCTTGAGCTGGTCCTGCTCCACCCGTGCAAGGATGAAATTGTCGATCGGATTGCGCGGCCAAGCCCGGTCGTTCACCCCCGGGACTTCCGGCTCGACCGGTTTAATGAGCGACCAATGCGGCTGATACACCGCCCCCTGCTCAATCCACCGCTGAATCGTCTTCACCTGTTCCGGCGTCAACACCATCCCGGACTTTGGCGGTGGCATCTTGTCTTCCGGATCATCGCTGATGATCCGCCGGAACGCTTCGGACTGATCGGCATGCCCCGGCACGATCGCGCCGTACCCGCCACCCAGGTCGGCCGTCGCACCCGCGAGCGAATCGAGTCTTAGATCCGCCTTTCGCGCGGCGGAGTCGGGGCCGTGGCATTTGAAACAGGTGTCGGACAGGATCGGGCGGACGTCGCGGTTGAAATTGATTTTCCCGATCTTTTCCGTCGCGAAGGCGCGCCCGGCGAGCGATGCGACGAGGATCCATGCGAAGGCTCGGAGGAATCGAAGCGGCACTGTGAATGTATACAACGTCCCGGCGGCAAAGTTGTTCACGCTTGGGAGAGTGCGGCGACATCTTCTGGAGCGAGCCGAACTTGCGCCGCGGCCAGGGCGTCGGTGAGGTGCTGGACATTGCCCGTCCCGAGGATCGGGATGACGCGGACCGGTTGGTGAAGCAACCACGCGAGCGCGACCTGGTTCGGCGTGACGCCCAGCTCGCCGGCGATGCGACTCGCCTCGCGCAGGCGCGCGTCGGTCGTCGCGTTGTTCCATCCGCCCGCGCCTTTCACGCCGCCCGTCGCGAAGAAGCCGTTCGCGGTCGGCGAGTAGGCGTACACGGGCACGTTTTCCGCCGCGTGCCACTCCATCTCACGCGGGCCGAAGGGGGGAATCGTTTTGTCCTTTGATGGGTTCGGCACCGCGAGGCTGAACTTCGCCTGGTGCGCGACGAAGCCGGCTCGTCCGCGGCGCGTCGCGTAATCGTTCGCCGCCGCGATGCGATCGGTCGTCCAGTTGCTGACGCCCAGGTTTCGCAGACGGCCGGCCGACACATGCTCGCTCAGCGCGTCCACGATTTCGCCGACGGGAACGCGCGGGTCGTCACGGTGAAGGAAATAGAGGTCGATCGATTCGACGCCGAGGCGTTCCAGGCTCTCGGCGACGTCGCGGGCGATCACGTCGGCCGCGAGGTATCGGTCCGGCCGGTGGTAGCCGTTCACGTGATGATGTCCGCCCTTGGTCGCGAGGATGACGTTGGCGCGGTCGCCGCGCCGTCGGACGATCTCGCCCAGGGCCCGCTCGCTCGCGCCCGATCCGCCCGGCAGCCAGAAGGCGTAGACGTGCGCGGAGTCGAAGACGTTGCCGCCGGCGGCGCGGAAGGTGTCGTACAGGCGGTCGAGATCGTCGCCGCGGAGCTTGGTTCCCCACGGAATCGTGCCCAGGGCGAACTTGGAAACGGATGCGAGTGCGATCATAGAGTGGGCGCGCTTGCGCGCGTTGACTAGTATTCGTCACGATCGGTCTCAAGCAACCGAATGCAAACACCTGGATGCCCGCCCATGATTGAATCACCGCTCTTGCAGAACCGCCAGGGCTTCGTCGCGGGCGCATGGACGTCCGCCCGCGACGGCAAAACGTTTGCGGTGCACAATCCCGCGACCGGCGAGCAGATCGCCGATGTGCCGGCGATGTGCCAAGAGGAGACGACCGCCGCCGTCGAGGCGGCGGACGCGTCTCTCCGCCATGAGGTTCCCGTCGCGCAGCGGCGCGGCTGGCTGGAAGAGATCGAACGCCTGCTCCTCGAGAACAAGCCGGAGCTGGCGCGGGTCATCACCTTGGAGCAGGGCAAGCCGCTGAAAGAGTCGATCGTCGAAGTCGACTACGCCGCACAGTTCTTTCACTTCTTCGCTCAGCATCTAGATCAGCTCCAAGCCCAGCAATTGTCCGAGCATCCGCGCGGGATGAACTGGGAAGTGCATCATCGGCCCGCCGGAGTGGTCGCGCTGATCACCCCCTGGAATTTTCCACTGGCGATGCTCGCCAAGAAACTCGCGCCCGCGCTCGGAGCCGGATGCGCTGCGGTGGTGAAGCCCGCCGAGAACACGCCGCTCACCTGCGTGGCGCTGTGGCACCTCCTTGATCGGCTCGGGCTGCCGGCGGGGCGGGCGAGCCTGGTCACGGGTGAGCCGGTCGCGATGGGCGAGGTGCTCTGTTCGCATCCCGCGGTGCGATTGATCAGTTTCACGGGCTCCACAGAAGTGGGGCGGGTCTTGATCGCCAAGACCGCTCCACACGTGAAGCGGCTGGCGATGGAGCTCGGCGGTAACGCGCCCTTCATCGTCATGGACGACGCGGACATCACAACCGCCGCCGACGCGCTCATGGCCAACAAGTTCCGCTGTTCCGGACAAACCTGCGTCTGCGCCAATCGAGTGTACGTGCAGCGTGGAATTGCCGCTGCCTTCGTCGAGGCGATGGCATCGCGCGTCTCGAAGCTCAAGGTCGGCAACGGTATGGACCCGCAGACCGACATCGGCCCGCTCATCAACCGCGATGGTTTCGACAAGGTCGATCGCCACGTGGCTGACGCGCTCAAGCGGGGGGCGAAGCGCGTGGTCGGCACCGATCGGGCGCGCCCGGCGCAGGAGTGGGGCGCGTTTTATTCTCCGACGGTTCTGACCGGCACGACGTCGGACATGCTCGTCTCTCGCGAGGAGACGTTCGGCCCCGTGGTCGCGATCGGCGAATACGAGTCCGAATCCGAGGCGATCGAGCTGGCCAATGGCACGCCCTATGGCCTGTCGGCGTACCTGTTCACGCGCGACGACGCGCGCGCCCGCCGAATGGCGGCGCAGCTTCGGTTCGGGCACGTTGGGTTGAACACGGCGACCGGTCCGACGCCGGAAGCGCCCTTCGGCGGGATGAAGCAATCCGGATTTGGACGCGAGGGCGGCGTCGAAGGGCTGCTGGAATTCTGCGAGCCGCAAACGGTGGTGACGCCGTGAGCGACCAGAACATCGCGAAATCGAAGCGACCGGATTCGAACTTGCGGCCTTGTGTCTTGCTTCCTTTACCCGGGACAACGACAGACCGCTCACCCGCTCAGCGTTTGACCAAATAGCTGCACAAGTGCGATCCGGAAAGGAAGTAGATGCGGCCGTCCATCCAGTCGCCGCCGCCGGAGTCCACCGGTACGGGCGACTGCGCGACCATGCTGATTTTGTGACCCTTCGGATCGACCTTGGCGATACCCTTGCGAAGCAGAATGTAGATCTCGCCGGCGGGGCTGGTCACGAAGACCCGCGGGCCCTGCTGGTTGGTCGTCCGGCCGAACTCCGGCTCCAACTGCGTCTCGTGCACGATAGCGCGCTTGGCCGGGTCGAAGACGAAGAAGACCTTGCTGTCGGCGACGCCGTAGACGAGACCTTCGGGACCCATGCAGGTGTCGGTGTACTCCTGGGTTCCAGGAACCACGGCCGCCTGCCATTCGATCTTCTTTGACGGGATATCCAATACGTACATGAGAGCCTCGGTCGCCTTCTTCTGACCGCCGGTGCCCGGGCTGGTCGTCGTGCCCGCGAGGAGCTTGTTGCCGGGCAGCTCGATCAATGTTTCGGCGGACTGGTCGGCAATCAGGTCCGTGTCCTTCAGCACGAGGCTCGTTTGTTTCTCCCCATTCCAGAACATCAGCCCGCCGCCGGTGTAGCCGTAGTCCGGAGTTCCGGCCAGCACCAAAGTCTTCCCGTCAGCGAGAGGTAACAGCTTGGTCGGACGGTGGATCGTCGGGTCGGCGTCGGTGAGGTAGGCGGGATTGCATCCGGGCTTGCCTTTGACCGTCGGCACCCACGGCTTGGAGGTATTCCATTCGAGAAGGAATCCTCCGCCGTACCCTCCGGCGAAATACCGGTCTCCCCTTCGCGCCACGGTATTCCATTGCCCGTGCGCCGCTCGGCTGGTCAGCTTGTCGGTCTTGGGGTCATAACTGAAACAGCGCATCGGAAACGCCGTCCCGCCGCACATGGTTCCATCCGGCGCGGCGGCCGCGCTCATGGTGATCGCTCCGTCGCTTTCGTAGTCGAAGGATAATTCTTTGATGTTCTTGCCCTTCGCGTCCTCAGTGGTGAGCTTGCGATTGACCAGGTCGCACGCGCGCACCTTGCTGCCATCGGGGAAGACGTTGTGAAACAGCACCTGGCTGTCGGTGATGATCTTCTTCGGCTTGATCGTTTCGTGCTGGTCGAGTTTTCTCACCTTCCCCTTGTAAAACTCGTACCACGGTTCCGCAGGTCCACGCGCCGCCTGGCCGTAGACTTTGCCATCCATATCGCGATAGACGTATGCCATCCCCGGCCGTTTGCGCTCCTCTTCGCTCAGCATTGGCGTCGCCTTGCCGGTCGCCGGGTCAAACGCCACGATCTGCGTTGCGGTATTCCCCAGGCCGAAATAGATCCACCCCGTGTCATCGGCCGCGACGTATCTTTGGTACTGCGACCACGTTTGTTCGTAGACGTTGCCGTAATCCTTGAAGGCCTTGGTCTTCGGGTTGTACGACACGACGGCGCTCTGGGGGAAGTTGACCGCCCAGATCGTCCCCTGATCGTCCTCGGTCATCCCCATCGCCATGTCTGACTTTGTCTTCGGCGAGCAGAAGGTAAATGCTCGTTTGACCGGATCGAATTCCACGAAATAGTTGTTGAAGTGCGTGTAAAACTTGTTGCCGCTGGAGAGGAGCGAGGAGTAAGGAGAGTTTCCGGGCGTGAAGGGCATCGGAAATTGCTGGGCCTTGCCGGTTTTCGCGTCAATCATCAGCAGGCAGTAGCCGCCTCGGTGGTCCATGAGCCACATCAACAACACGTTGCGGCCGTTGCCGTCCACCGTGGCGACAGTACCGCGGTGGTTGCTGATCGGCGCCGCGACCCCGTGATCGCTAAAGCCGTTTCCGAGGTCCTTGGTTGCGGCCCGGGCAAGCCCGCTTCCGCATGCGAGCGCGATGCAACCAATTGCGAAACACGCCAGTCTCATCATGGGCTCCTCATCGGCTCTTCGCGCGCGCCTCAGCGCACGTCCGCCAGTTCCTTGTTTTGCAAGTCGATACGGTTTCGATAGATCTTCCGGATGGCAAGCGCAATCATGCGGATGCGATCCTCGTCGGCCAAGAGTGTGGATTGGGTCAGCCAGACGATGTTCTTGCACGTCTCTTCAGCCACGGGGCAAGAAGTTCGCGAGAAGTCGAGGTCACTTCCTTCGGCGGGACGTCGGATCGTGGGATTGTCCGCGGGGTTGTCCCCCGGCTGGAAACAGACATTTGCGTAGACCGGCGACAAGTAGCCGCACGACGCGGGAATGCCTTCGGCGTTGAGCGCGTCCACGAACTGATCTCGGGAGATCTCCCAGACTTCGGGACCGAACCAGAAGCAGTACAAGTGATAGGTCCGCCGCGTGTTGCGCGGGTCGTTCTTCAACGGGCGTAAACCGGGGATCTGCGCTAATTCCTCGTCCAGGGTCGCTGCCGCCGCGGCGCGCCTCGCCCGGTGTGGTTCGATGCGCTTCAACTGTGCGAGAAGGATCGCCGCCTGAAATTCAGTCAGCCGGACATTGGTGCCAACCTGGCCGTGCTCATACCACATGCCGCCTTTGATGCGTCCGCAGTTGGTGAGCGAGCGGCAGCAGTCGGCCAGGCGCTCGTCGTTGGTGGTGATGATGCCGCCTTCGCCGCTGGAGATATTCTTTGATGCCTGAAAGCTGAACACGCCGCAACGACCGAGCGATCCGGTCCCTTGGCCGTTCCATTGTCCGCCCCAGGAATGACATGCATCTTCCAACAGGGGCAACCGATGCTTGTCGGCGATCTCCTGGAGGTGATCCATCGCCGCGACATGGCCGGCGAAATGGACCGGCACGATCGCCTTGGTCCGCGGGGTGATTTTCCGCGCGACATCCGCGGGATCGATGCACAAATCATCAGCGCGGATGTCCGCGAAGACCGGTTTGGCTCCCGCGAAAACAACGCTCGTCGCGGTCGCGATGAACGTATACGCCGGGACGACGACTTCGTCGCCGGGGCCTACTCCCATAGCGCGGTAGGCGATCTCCAGAGCCGTCGTGCCGCTGTTGGTGGACACGGCAAACCGGCAACTCTGAAGTTCTGCAAACTCGCGCTCGAATTGGCCGACCTTTTCACCGTACCACCATTGCCCGGACTCGAGCACCCCGAGCAGCGCGCCGCGCTCATTGTCATCCCAGACCGGCCACGCAGGCCAAGCGCTGTTGCAGGTTTTCGCTCCGCCGAGAATCGCTAGCTTAGACATTCTGAATTCCGCTGAGGGACGGCGCGGGCCGTTTGAGGTTTTTCCAGATTTCCAATCGTCAACTGGAGCGACCGGCCAAACCAATGCGCCACGCGCGTGATGGCAAGCGCGGTTTGCTCCAGATCCGTCTGGCTGTACGCCTCGTTAATCTGAAGGATGACGCAGGTATCAAGGATCGCCTCCGCCTGTGTACAGAGCCCCTTGCCGTACTCGCGCGACACGAACGGGTGCGTCGCATGGTCGAAGGCTCGATGCTGGGCGAACACCGGGTACTCGTAGACCGGCTGGCCGATATAGTGAGCGGCCACCGGGAGGCCTTCCGCTTTGAGCGCATCGGCAAGCTGATCAGCGTTGGCCCCCAGTTTCGCAGCGTCCACGCGCATCATGTAGAACCAGTATGAATGCTCGCAGCCGGGCGTAACCCTGGGGATTTGCAGCCCGGCGACGCCTTCGAGCCGACGCGTCAACTCGCGGCACCAGTTTCTCCGGCGCTCGATGATGCTGTCGAGCTTTCGCAGTTGCGCCCGCGCGACTGCGCCCTGCAACTCCGTCATGCGGTAGTTATTCGCGAGAAACGACGGCTGCCGCGGCGCACCAGGAAGGCGGCTATATCCCTTGTCCGTCGCCAGCCGCGCCTGCGAAGCGAACTCCTGATCATTCGTGACGATGATTCCCCCGTCGCCGCAGGAAATGTGCTTGAACTCATTCAAGCTGTAGCAACCCGCGATACCGAAGTGTCCGACCGTCTTGCCGAAGTAGGTACAGCCGTGCGCTTGAGCGCAATCTTCGACGATGACAATGTTGCGACCCGTTGCAATCTCAACGAGCGAGTTCATGTCGCAGGCATTTCCCGCCAGGTGCACCGCGAGGATCGCGCGGGTTTTGTCGGTCACATGGTTGGCAACGGACGCCGGCAGGAGGTTGTAAGTTTGCGGGTCGAGATCGGCGAAGACGGGGACCGCGCCTTGATACAGGATGGGGACGAGCGTACCCATGTCGGTGATGGGCGGGACGATCACCTCATCGCCCGGCGAGATGCCCGCCGCCGCCAGTGCCGCGTGGATCGCCGCGGTACCGCTGGTCGTGCTCACGCCGTGAGCGAACCCGCCGCGCGCGCAGAACTCGGCTTCGAACTGTTTGACCTTGTTGCCGAACGCGTAGAAGAGCGTGCCTTGTTTGATCGTATCGGCCAGTTCGTTCAATTCGTCGTCACCGTAGCGTTGCTCGGTGCCGAACGGTTGCGACTTGGCAGGTTGACCGCCGGCGATGGCGGGGATGTTCAGCTTTGTGTTGACAGCATTCATGGGGAGCAGTTCACAGCGGGAAAGAGCGGGGCGGTCCGCACCACACGGACCGCCCTCGATCAAGAGAGAGAGCACACACAGTCATCTGCGCCGGCGGCGGCCGCGCGAAGTGGCCGCAAGGGCGCTCAGTGAGATCAGTGAGAGCGCCGCCGGCTCCGGTACGGCGCTCACGCCGCTCACACCGCCGATGCCGGCGGCGCCGCCGCCGGTGGAGAACGGCGCCCCCTGAATGCCGATGGTGAAGTCGATGATCCCGTAGTCGAGAATCGTGACCTTGCCGTCATAGTTGAAGTCACCGTTGTACCAGCCGTCGGCACCGGGGATGCCGATACCGAAGTCGATTTTTCCGTAGTCGCTGATGGTCACTTTGCCGTCGAGGTTCGCATCTCCGCCGTAGGTGTACATGACCAGCGTGTCGCCCAGGCTCACCGTCTGTCCGGCCCAGGTGCCGGTGTTCGTCGTGGGATTCAGGCCCAGGATCTGCTCGGCGGAGGCGACGCCGATGCTCGTAAAATTGGTGCCGTTGGTCGCGTTGCTCTGCGACGTGGTAATGCCGGTCGTTCCGTCCCACGTGCTGCCGGTTCCGCGCCCCGACTTGATGTAGCCGGTCACGCCGTTGTAGTTGGCGCCGTTGAAGGTGCCGACGGACGTGGTGGTGACCAGCTTGTTGTCATTGAGATCGACCTTACCCGCCGTGGCGGTGAGTGTGCCGACCTTCACCGCGGCGGGCGCGCCCGTCGGAAGACCGCTCGCAACCATGGTCAGCGTACCGCCGACGGTGAGATTGCCGAAGGTCATCCTGTTCCCGTTGGGATCGAGCCCGCCTCCGGTGGCGGTCACGGTGACGTTGCGACCGCTGGCAGCGAGAGGCCCGGTGGCCCTGAGCGTGCCGCCATCGAGCGTCAGGAGATTGGTGGCCGCGGGATCGCCCAAGTTCGGCGACGCCAGCACGCCGCCGGTGATCGTCACCGCGCCGCGATAAGAGTTGGCGGCGTTGGCAAGCACGATCGTTCCGGGTCCGGATTTGGCGAGGGCCGAATCCGCGGCGCCGGCGACGACGCCGCTCAGCGTGAGCGTTCCCAGCGTTCCCTTGAGCGCGGTGCTCGACAACAACGTAATCGGGCCGGCGAAACTGTTGGTGTCGGAAATGTTCTGGATGCCGCCGCTGCCGCCCACAAACACCGGCTTGGCCTGGGCGTAAGTGACGTTGCCCTTGAACGCCAGCGTGCCGGTGCCCAGCACGTTGAGCGGCGCCGCAACCGTCGAGAGCGAACCGTCCACCCGCGGGATCAACGTCCCCTGCATCACGGTGAACGAACCGGTGAAGTTATTGGTGGCGTTGTTGAGCTCCAGCGTGCCGGCGCTGGGGAAGGTGGCGTTTAGTCCCTTGTACAAGCTTCCGTCGCCGGAGATCTGGCCGGCGAGGATCATGTCCGTGGCGGCGCCGTTCGTGATGAAATCGAAGGGCGAGCCCGCGCTAGTCACGATGTGATTGTCGAGCTGCACCGAGGCCGTGGTGAGATTCGTGCCCAAGCCGACCGGCCAGGTCGGATCGTTGCGGATAGTGCCGGTGCCCAGCGCGTTCTTGGCGTTGGCATAGACGACGCCGCTGCGCGCGAGAACGACATCGCCGGTAAAGGCTTGCGTCGCGCCAGGAAAGGTTCCGTCGGAGGAGCCGTTGAAAATGGTTGCGCTCACGGGCGCCGATCCGCCGAAGGTCAGTGTCCCGCTGCCACTGAGCGGGCCGTTGATCGTCAGGTTGCCGCGATTGGTGCCGAATGCGCCGCCGTTGGAACCGATGAAGAATCCGCGGTTGGGATTGAAGGTGTAGATGCCGGTGCTGCTGCCGTCGATGGTCCCGCCGTCCAGGGTGATGTTGGTGGGATCGAAGGTGGTTGGCGGCAATCCGATGTTATCGTCGGTCGCCGAAGTCGTAGCACTGGTCAACGTTACCGTTCCCTGCTTGACGACCAGCTTCCAGTGCGCGTTGGCGACGTTCTGGCTCGCAACGATGGAAGTTCCACTGAGAGCAAGGATGCCGGCTCCGGTTTTGGTCAGGGTGCCGCTGCCCGCCATGATGGCATTGACGCCGGTCAAGGCGACGGTCAAGAGCGGGCTTTGGACGTCGATGGTCCCGCCGCCGGCGCCGATGGTGAGGCCGCGATTGGTGTTGATCGTTTCGGTGATCGGGCTGCCCGCGGTGCTGGACCCGATGACGCCGCCGCCCGAGACCGCGCCGCCGATCCCTTCAAAGCGCAGGGTTCCGTTGTCCAACATGTAGGCATCGGGCAGGACATTCGGGATCGACGTGGCTTGCAGCGGCAACGCGCTGGACGTAAGGCCGAGGGTCGCGACGCCTGCCACGACAACCGTACCGCCGTTGGTGATCCACAGCTTGTTGTAGTTATTCAGGGTCTCGAGGAAGTGAGTGTTCGTCGTTTTCCCGCCGAGGCCGAGCTTCAGCGTGCCCGAGCCTGCATTCCACACCGTCGAGCTGAGCCCGGCCGAGGTCGCCGAGACGTTCGACGCGGTCGAAGCAATCAGACCGTCGAAATTGCTGTTTCCCGAGCCGGTGATTTTCAGAACACCGGTGGTGCCCAGGTAAATCGTCGCCGCGTTGCCCGCGGAGTTGTAGTTCTTTTCATTGACGGAATTGAGGCTGTTGACCGTCACCAGATGGTTGTTCAGGTTCAACGTGGGGGCGCGACCGAAGTTGTTGCTGGGGTCGACGCCCGCCAGGATCAGGTCCGTGCTGACGGGCAATTGATTGTCCAGGTTGACCGTGAGCATGCCCTGATTGATGCGCGTCGCGCCGCTGTAATTGAGCACGGCGGTGCTGTCGAGATTCAGCGCGCCGTAGCCCATCTTGGTGAGTCCGCCGCTTCCGGTGATCGTCCCAGCGAAGGTCGAGACCGCCGCAGGCGTGCCACTTGAAGTGGTCGCCGTCGGGACTTCGTTGTAGATGATGCCTTCGTGAGCGCCGAAGTTGAGTGTGCCGCCGCCGGTCGCCTTGATGTTCGAGCCCATGCCCATGATGACGATCGCCGGATCGCTGGCGGTTGCGCCGCCGACGTTGAGCGTCTGACCGGCCAGATCGACGTCCGCGCCAACCGTGCTGGCGCCGATCTTCATGCCATAAACGCTGGCGGTTACCGTAAGCGCGTTGGTGCTGGTGGACACCGCCGCGTACAGATCGCTGTTGTCCGCCGTGTTGATGTCCGTCTTGGGGGACATCGTCGCGGTCGTCAGACCGTTGGTGACGTCATACGTCGCGAAATATCCTTCGCTGGCGCTGAAGGTGCCGGCGAACGTGGTGGCGTCGTTCGGCGGAAGGGGATTGTTGCTCTGGCTGATGATGACGGTGGGGACCATCGTGTTCGCAGTGCCGTTGACCGCCACCGTCGCCACGCCGCCGGGGACGAGCAGTTTCTCGCCGGTTGCGCCGCCCAGCGCCGCCGCGCCGGTGTCGGCCAGCACAAGCAGCGCGCCGCTTGCACCGGTCTTGCGAACGAACGAATTGGCCCCGCCGTTGCCGACCGTCACGGTTAGCGAGTTGTTGAAGTTCGGTGTCGGCGTTGTTGCGTCATTTCCCTTCTTCAAGCGAAGGACGGCGCCGGAGTCGTAGGTGAATTTGCCGGCGCTGGCGATGTTCATCGTCTGATCGGTGCTGGTGCTGACGTAATCGCTGGTCGCCTGGAGTAGAGCGCCGCCCAGATCGACCGACGCGGTGCCCAGAGGCATATTTGCCAGGCCGACCGTGGCGCCGTATCCGGCGCCAGCGACTACCGCTCCATCGGTGATGTTCCATTTCCCGGTGAAGCCGCTGTTGTCCGCGCCGAACAAGCGCAGCGCCGCGTTACCGCCTTTGGTTAACGTACCGATGCCCGTGCCGCCGCTGACGATCGGCGCTTGCCAATCCCAGAACAGGGCGCCGTTGTTGGTCACCTGGCCGTACAGACCGCCCCCGTTGTCGGTCACGGTGATGCCGCGCTTGGCGTTCCACACGGTCGTCGTGGCCTGCGAAAACCCTTGCGCTAACGTGCCGCCGTCCAGTTTGAAATAATCCGTGACCGTGCCACCCGGAATCGCGCCCACCGCTTTGTCATTGGGGAACGTGAGTACGCCGCCCTTGATGACGTATTTGCCGGTGTAGGTCGATTGCTGCCCGGTGCCAACCTGGTGCGTCCAGATGATCTGGTTCCCGGTTCCGACCTTGACGATCGTGCCCCCCAGATCGCCGGCGTAGCCGCCGATGCCGCCGATCGCTGAACCCGCGGTTCCCGCCGTAAAGTCGTTGTTGAGGTTGTCCCCGCCGATGGTCAACGTGTGGCCATTCGGATTGACAATCGCGGGGAGCGTAGCGCCGCCGGCAGCGCCCAGCGAACCGATCGCCTCGTCATCCTGGAGTTCAAGCAGCGGTGTCGCCCAGGCATTGCTGATGAGGTAGACCGGCCCGTCATCAGGCAGCGCGTTGCCGTTCTTCACGAACAACGTTGCGCCGCCGTCGATGGTTGTCACGCCGTGGAAAGTATTGGTCCCACCCAAAGTGACAACCGCCTGACGTCCCGCCGGACTGACGGGCACGGCGATCGTGCCGATGACCAGGTGCCCGCCGCTATACGGCAACTCGGGATTCACCGGCCCGTCGCTGATGATGTTTCCCGAGAACTCCGAGGTTTCGGTGGGGGTGCCGGTCGTGCTGATGTTGCCGCCGTTGATGATCAGCGTCGACCCGTAGGTGTAGCTCGGCGTGCTGGTGGTCAGGCCGGGCGAGTAAAACTGCCGGCCGAGAATGACGGTGCCCGAGCCGTTGAGCGAGCCGAGTGAGTCGTGGAAGTGACGCAGGTCCAGGGTCGAGCCGGCGGACATCGTCAGCCTGACCGTCGAATTCAGGTTCGGCGTCGTGGCCAGCGCCGCCGTTGAGGCGACGAAGTTGCTGCGCCCGTATTGCAGTGTTCCTTCGTTGAGATTTACGGTCGCGGCATCGCTCATGAGGGAGCTGTCGAAGGTCAACGTTCCCGCGCCGGTCTTCGTCAACGTCGAGCCTGACGCTGCCGCGCGGAGGTCGGCGGTGACGCCGGTGGCGACGTTGACGGTGGACGATCCGCCCCAGGTCCAAGGCGTGGGGAGCGTGACCGCGGACGTGCCGAGGAACATGTAGCCGTTCGACTGCACATCGATGCTGCCGGAGAGGTTGCCCGCGAAATTGACGGTCCCGCCGGTGCCCGAGAAGACGGCGGTGTCGCCATTGCTGAACGTGCCGTACGTGCTGCCGCCCGGGGTGGTCGCCCAACGCTGCAGCGTGTTGTCCCATACACCCGAGCCGCCGCTCGCCGCGCCCAGGCCGTCGCCGTCCCAATAGACGGTCGAGGCCGAGGAGTTCGTGCCCGCGGCGAAGACTCCCAGCACGGCTGCCGCCATGCATTTCGCCGCGTTGGCCAGTTGAGCTTTCGCTTTATTGTTCCGACGATATCCCCGCGTCTCTCCCAAGCACTGCGCCCGCATGATTCACCCTCTCCGGCCTCGCGGAAGCGAGGCATCGTGTTAGCACATCTGCCCGTCCGTCATTTCTCTCTATTGTGCGTTTGATTCGCGCGTCGCTCAGCCGCCCATGGCGCAGTACGCCCTGAACGCGCCGTCGCCGAAAAGCTTGTTGACCGGCGCCTTCATGTACGGCGCAACGTCCGTGCGATTGACCCATCGCACGTGCCCGTCGATGTACAAAACGTTGTAGCCCCCCTTGTGAAAGAACGGCCAAGACCGCTCGTATAGCGGGTCCTCGCCGGGGCCGCTGATCCAGCCTTGGTCGGCCAAGATCGCTTTCTTCGCCGGGTGGCGCACCTTGACGTTTCCGTTGGCGAATTCGGGATCCGTCCTGACCCCGTTGGGAAGGGTGGCGTCGTCCCGATAGTTGACCACCGGGTAGTACCACATGAAGTAGGACATGGCCGACAACGTGGCGGTCGTGCCGGGGGCGATCGCGAGACTGTGCGGGCCCCAACCCGTGACCGGGTCGCGGAAGGGGCGTCGCGCGTTGTCGCTCGGGCAGAAAAAGCACTCGTTGGTCTTGAGGTAAGCCACGCTGCTGAGCCCGCGCGGTTTGGGCAGGAGCAACAGATTTCCATTGGCCATGAAGGCGGTGGGATCGGTTGCAGCAACCGCGGCGCCGCCCCTGTTCATCACGCCTCCGGCGCCGGGGCCCCAGCTGCTGGTCGCCAGGAATTTGGTTGTCCCTCCGCCCAGTCCGCTCCCGCCGATCACCGCCGTCCGGAGCAGGCAGGGGAGATCGCCCCTGTTGTCATTCGCGTACATCAGATAGGCCAGCCCGATCTGATGCATGTTGGACGCGCACGCGACCTTATTCGCTTGTTCGCGCGCCGCGGACAGCGCGGGCAGCAAAACCGAGATGAGGACCGCGATGATCCCGATGACGACCAGGAGTTCCACGAGGGTGAAGGCACGTTGGCAGACAGACTTCCTCATGACCCTTCCATTTCCGCCCGCGGCGCCAGGCTCACTGACGCGCGCGGACTCGATCAAGATGACGTGGATTCGGTCGCTTGCGGCGCCGAACTCTGAACGGCACGCCGCGATGATTTGTCGATTACCGCCTGCTCCTGCGCCAGCAGGTCAGCGGGAATAACGCACGATTCGCGAATGATCAGGTTGGCCTTGGCATACCGGCCTGACATTCGTCTCACGCCCTCGCGCGCCATCTCCACCAACATCTGCGCGGCGGCGCCGCCCATCTGCTCCATGGGCGTCTCCAACACCGTCAAACTCGGATGCGAATACTCGCTCGACCGCAGGCCCGTCGAACCGATGATGTCGACCTGTCCCGGCACGGCCAGGCCAAGTTCGCGGCAGGCGCGCATCGCGCCGAGCGCAAGGAAGTCCCCCGCGGCGAACACCGCGCGCGGCGCGCCATATCGCTCGACATATTTCGAGAACGCCTCGTACCCGGCCTGATCGACGTGGGAAGTGCACTGCACGAAGTCGACATTGCGCGACTGCATGCCCAATTCGATCCACCCTTCCAGGAACCCAAAAAACTTGTCGCCGGCTGAATTACCCCACCGCAGCGGGTCGGACAAAACCGCGATGCGCTCGAAGCCCATTCGCGCGAAACAGCGGGCGATTAATCGTCCGCCGCGGAACGCGTCGTGGGTAACGAAGTTGTGGTTCGCGTTTTCGTTGGGACGGTTCACCGTCACCCAGGGAAGATTTCGCTTGTCCAATTCTTCGAGCAGGCCTTCGATTTGTTCGTCCTTCATGAAGCAGAGAAGGCCCGCAAGCGTGCTCCCGGCGCGATCGATCTTGTCGAGCACCTTCCGCAGTGCGTCGGGATCGGAACTGGAGTAGGAGAAGGTCGAGAGGTTGAATCCGGACGGAGCGAGCCCACAATCCAGCCCCTGGATAATGCGGTAGCCCCATTCGTCGGGGGACGCGGGGGACGCGGGGGACGCCGACGGCGATGGCGAATGGCGCAACGACTCGATCACGTGCGCCTGGGATTCGTTGTAAGCGCCCACGACGCCGATGGTGGTGAGCGGCCGCATCGTGCTGGCGCGCGGATACCGGTTTTTCACAAACCCGCCGACGCCCGGACGACGCTCGACGAGGTCGTCCGTCTGCAATTCCCGAAATGCGGTTTGGATCGTGTTGACGCTGACGCTGTACGCGTCCGCCAATTCCCGGGTGGTGGGCAGTCGCGCTCCCACCGCCCACTCGCCTAGTTCGATCTTCTGGCGAAACTCATCCGCGAGACGTTTGGGAAGCCCTGAAATCATAGATGTATCATTCCTATCTCAGGATGTTCTTCATTGTATTTGCAAAAGTGAGAGATGCAAAGAAAAAATGAATATTTCGTTTGCATCGACACGATCTGTCCGTATTTATGTGAGATTTGTCGCTATCTTTGTGATTGCAGCCCGCTTAACCTTTTCGCTTACGAGCGGACTTGTCTCAGTCGTTGTATCAGTCGGCAAAGGGAACAATGTTGTCCTGTGATGCGATGGGATGCGCTCTTTCAAAGATCAAACTTTGCTATTAACCGCAAACGCTGGCGATTTATTGGGAGACACGATGGCACCGGTGACACCGACGGTCGCGTTAACGCAGGATCAAATCGATTTCTATCAGCGCGAGGGATACCTGACGCTCCCGCAGATCACGACGAAGGACGAGGTCCAGTGGCTGCGGGGGATTTACGACAAACTCTTTGCTTCACGCGCGGGGCGCGACGAGGGGAATCAGTTTGACCTCGGCGGGAGCGACGAGGAGGGGAAGGAAGCCAAGCTGCCGCAGATTTTGAATCCGGTGAAGTACGCGCCAGAGCTGGCGAAGGGGTTGTTTCGCGTGAACGCGCTGGCGGTGGCGACACAACTTCTGGGGAACGAGTGCGGCGATCGCGGGGAGCATGCGATCATGAAGCCGGCGCGCATCGGCGCGGAAACGCCCTGGCATCAGGACGAGGCCTATTGGGGCGATGAATGGGAATACCAGTCGATGAGCATCTGGATCCCGCTTCAGCCGGCGACACTGGAAAACGGGTGCATGTGGTTTGTCCCACGCAGCCACAAGAGCGAGATCGTGCCGCATCACAGTATCGGGCATGACGTGCGCGTGCACGGACTGGAGATGGATGCGCCGCCCGATATGAGCAAGGCGGTGGCATGCCCGATCCCGGCGGGCGGGTGCACGATTCACCACAACCGCACGATGCACTACGCAGGCGCGAACAAGAGCGATCACCCACGGCGGGCGTATATCCTGGGATTCGGATTGCCGAACAAAAAGCGCGCGACCCCGGGCAACTTCTACTGGAACAAGATGAAGCAGACCGCGCGGGACGAGCGTGCCAAGGCCGCGCAGACGAATCAGTGAAATTTAAAGGCGAATTGAACCGCGGAGCGGCTCTTTGAGATCGAACGTCAGGCCGTGAGTCGCCTGCCCCTTCTCGTCAAAACATGCCATCGCGTGCATCGAGCCCTCGGCAAGCGACTTGTCTGAATCGGGGCGACAGGATTCGAACCTGCGGCCTTGTGGTCCCAAACCACACGCTCTACCAAGCTGAGCTACGCCCCGGGATGTCTCAAAAAGCCGCCGTCCGCAAAGTCTACCCGGCTTGCCACGGGTTTGACACTTGCGCGACATGTGTTATACCTGATCGCGTGACCGCTCGGTTCGCGAAGTTCGGGTTTTGGTTTAGCGGATACTTTTATCCGCCCGAAAATCGCGCGTCCTGAGCCATCGAAGATTTTTTGAACGCCAACGGACCTCAGGACGAAAGTCCTGGGGTCTTTTCGTTTTAGTCACGCGGGAGGTCCCCATGATCGTCGTCATGAAGCCCGGCTCGAGCCAACCACAGGTCGAGCACGTCATCAACCTGGTGCGCGAAATGGGATGCAAAGATCACGTCATCGTCGGGACCGAGAGAACCGTGGTGGCCGTCATCGGGGATGACCGGCACAAGGACCGCTCGCGCTTCGAATCGGTCGAGGGCGTCGAAAAAGTCGTGCCCATCCTCGCGCCGTACAAGATGGCGTCGGTCGAGATGAAGAAAGAGCGCACGGTCGTGCCCCTCGCGAAGGCGGGCGCCATCGGCGGGACCAAGGTCGGCGTCATTGCGGGCCCGTGCAGCGTGGAGGACAAGGTCCACCTCATCGAGATCGCGCACGCGGTGAAGGAAGCTGGTGCGATCGGCCTGCGCGGCGGGGCGTTTAAGCCGCGGACCTCGCCCTACGCGTTTCAGGGATTGGCCGAGGAGGGACTGAAATACCTTGCCGAAGCGCGCGACAAGACCGGGCTGGCGATCGTCACCGAGGTCATGTCGATCGAGCAGATTCCCGCCTGCGTCGAGTACGCCGACGTCCTACAGATCGGCGCCCGGAACATGCAGAACTTCAACCTCCTCTCCAAGGTCGGCGAGACCAGTAAGCCCGTCCTTCTCAAGCGCGGCATGAGCGCGACACTGGAAGAATTCCTCCTCGCCGCCGAGTACATCATGGCCCGCGGTAATCAGAACGTGATGCTCTGCGAGCGCGGCATCCGCACGTTCGAAGAGTACGTGCGCAACACGCTCCCGCTGGCGATCGTCCCCGAGCTGCACCGGCGAAGTCACCTGCCGGTCGTCGTCGATCCGAGCCACGGCACCGGCAAGGCCCACCTGGTGGCCGACATGTGCAAAGCCGCCGTCGCGTGCGGGGCCGACGGCATCATCCTCGAAGTCCACAACGACCCCGAGCATGCGATGACCGACGGCGCGCAGTCGCTGAATCCCAAGCAGTTCGGAGAGATGATGAAGGCGATCAAGCGGATCGCGCAGGCGGTGGACCGCGAGGTTTAGCTCCGCCGCTTGCGGCGTCGCGGATGCAGCCGCGTCCCCTCGGAGGCACAATACAACATCCCTACTCCGCTGCAACACGCAAGTTCAGGTCAGATAACGATTAACATTGCGGAGCAATAAAAGCATAGTTGCAGGGTGTTGCATTCTGATGCACGGTGTTGCGTTTACCTGATCGTTCGTTCGAACTGCATTGAATCGCCGAAACTGACGCATTCGAACCCATCCTCCCAACCTATACCTAACTAATTACGAACTGTCAAGCAAGAAGTCGATTTTGCCTCGCGCGATCCAAGTGCCTACGCTGCAAACGGCGTGGGTGATTCAACTTCCAGCTTGACGACGGTGGATGCAGAGCGAGGGATCGCGCAAGCGAGCCCGATCATTCCTGGGCAACCTGCGGCGGAACGCGTCGAGCCGTCCGCGACGCCGCAAGCGGCGGAGCACGGGCCGCAGGGGGATCAGGAGGGGGATCAGGGGGGGCTGCGGACTAGACGCTTCATCACCGCGGCACTGCTCCTCGTGATGGTTCTCGTCTCCATGGAGATGACCATCACCAGCACCGCGATGCCCACCATCATCGGCGACCTCCACGGGCTCGAGCACTACTCCTGGGTCGCGTCGATTTATCTCCTCGCGTGCACCGTCACGATGCCCCTCTACGGCCGGCTCGCGGATGCGATCGGACGCAAGCGCGTCCTGCTGGCGGCGATCGTCATCTTCTGCGGCGGGTCGCTGGCCGCCTCCTTCTCGCACTCGATGACGCAGCTGATCGTCTTCCGCGGGATCCAGGGCCTGGGGGCTGGTGGCGTCATGCCGGTCGTGCTCACGATCATCGGCGACATCTTTACCCTCGAAGAGCGCGCCAAGATCCAGGGGTTCTTCAGCGGCGTCTGGGGCACGTCATCCCTCGCCGGGCCGGCGCTGGGCGCGCTGCTCGTGAAAACGCTCGGCTGGCGGTCCGTCTTCTGGGTCAACCTGCCACTCGGGACGATCGGCCTGATCATGCTCGCGTGGAATTACCACGAACGTCGCGAACGTCACGAGATGGACCTCGACGCGCCGGGCGTCGGCGCGCTGGCGATCGCGAGCATGGCGCTGCTGTCGCTTGTGTCGCGCCTCGGACCGACCGGCTGGTCGTGGACGATGATCGGCGTGCTCTCCTTCGTGACGATCGCGGCCCTGACCTTCTTCATCCGTCACGAACGCCGCACCCCGCATCCGATCCTGCCGACCGAAGTGCTCATGAAGCGCGCCGTCGGACCGGCGATTCTGGGGAGCGCGCTGTTCGGCGTCGGATTCCTCAGCCTCGACACGTACGTGCCGCTCTACGTGCAGGGCGGACGAGGCGGCGACGCCACGGCGGCGGCGAGCGTCGTCACGCCGGTCATGCTGACCTGGGCGCTCTCCGGCGTCGTCGCGGCACCCCTATTGGTCCGCTGGGGGTTCAGGCGCACCGCGACGCTGGGCGCGAGCCTCATCATCGCCGGGTTCTTCGGGCTCTATATCTGCGCCCTTCTCGATGCCCCGCGCTGGATGCTGACGACGACGCTTGCGATGACCGGCATCGGCTTCGGTCCGGCGTCGATGTCGTTTTTGATTTCCGCGCAGGAGGCCGTCACGTATCAACACCGCGGCGGGGTGACCAGCGCGATCAGCTTTTTCCGCACGATGGGCGGCGCCGTCGGCATCGGCCTGCTCGGGGCGTTGTTCAACATCCTCACCGCGAAACAGACGGATCACCTCCGCTTACTGGGCGTGAAACCCGCCGAGCTGCTCGACCCGCGCGCCCACGCGAAGCTGCCCGCCGACGTGCTGCACGCCGCCCAACACATGATCGCCGGCGGGCTGACGTGGGTCTTCGCCGCGATGCTGGCGGGGGCGATCTTGCTCTTGCTGGTTACCCGCCTGCTCCCCAAGTCGCGCTGCGAACACCCCGTCGCGGCGAGCGAAGCGATGGAAGCGATTTAAATTTGCTCCCTCTCCCCTTGTGGAAGAGGGCTGGGGTGAGGGGGGAAGACGCCTGGAATCAGTTTGCGAAGTCACGCCGACTGACTCCACACGCTTCACCCCTCACCCCTTCCCTCTCCCTCAAGGGGAGAGGGGGAAAAACGCGCGAGACGCTTGAGCGCGTCGGTCTTGTCCGTCTCCCCAACGCGCGATTTGCGAACGGCCTCGGTGAGCACGTGAATGCTCCGATCGTACGTGGCCCGGTCGACCGGATGCGGCGTGCCGTCCTTTCCGCCGTGCGCGTAGCTGTAGTCGGCCCACTGCTTGTCGCGCGTGGGATCCCGGTGCGACGCCGGGGCGTCGTAGATCAGCTCCGCGAGCAGCGATAGAGCGCGGACGGTCGCCGGCCCGACGCCCTTGCCGCCCAGCAGCGTCGCGAAGTCCCGCGGGTTCTGTTCGTGCGCAGAAACGAGCACTTTCTCGAGGCGATCGACGTTCACGTCTTCCGGCAAGACTTCGTGATGCTCGGGTGCAAAGAGGGTGGGACCTTCGGTGACGCGGCGGAGCTCGTAGATCAGCTTGTCGGGGTTCCAGTTCACGAGATCGACACTGGACTTGCGGTTCGCGTCGGCTTCGGACGCGATCATGTTGAGAAGGAACTGCTCGTTTGGAGCGGGAGCGGCGGAGCGCGGAGCAAGCTCCGCGGCTAAATCGTCGATCGCGTGATGTGGTTCGCAGACAAAATCGTCCACCGATTCCCCGAGCCAGTGATAGCGTCGCGCGGAATGCGCCGCGTCGCTCATTCCCTGCTGCACCACGCACCACTGACCCTGCGGCGCGAAGAAGAAGCAGTGGTGATACAGGTCATACCCATCCTGCACCGCAGCCGAATCGACCTTCGCGCTCATCTTCGACGCGTAGATCAGCTTCGCGCCGTCGGAAAATGCGAGGCGGTCTGAGATGTTCTCGATCTCCGCCGGCGTCTGCCGCGACGTTCCGCCCTTGCCGCCGGCGACGTGAATGCCTAGGTCATCGCGGAAATGTTTGTACGCCTGCTTCATCGCGCCGCAGGTGACCGTCGTCACTCCCGACGAATGCCAGTCGAACCCGAGGACGCAACCGAAAGCTTGAAACCACCACGGGTCGGACAATCGCCGGAGCATCTCGGCCGGGCCGTACTCGTCGACGACCGCCATCGTGATCGCGCCGGCGAGCTTCCACATGCGCTGAAACAGCCACGGTGGGGCGGAGCCGGTGTGCAGGGGAAGTTGCGCGAGTTGGCGACGCATCGGCGATTGGTATTGTAGGGGCGATGGAACCGATTTTGATCGACCTGCCGAGCGAAATCACGACCGAGCGGCTGTTGCTGCGCGTGCCGCGCGCGGGCGACGGGCCACGCGTGAACGCGGCCGTGGTCGAATCGGCGGCGGAGCTGGCGCCGTGGATGCCGTGGGCGAATCCGACGCCGAAGGTGGACGACAGCGAAGTCTGGTGCCGCGACGCGTCCGCGAGGTTTCTCCGCCGCGAACAGGTTCACTTTTCGATCTACCTGAAAGACGATCCGAACTACTGCCTGGGCAACAGCGGCCTGCATCACGTCGACTGGAAAATCCCGATGGCGGAGGTCGGCTACTGGCTCCGCACGTCGCAGACCGGCAAGGGCTACGCCAGCGAAGCCGTGGGCGCGCTGGTGAAGTTCGCGTTCGACGCGATGAATGTAAACAGACTGCAACTGCGTTGCGACGTGAAGAACCGGCGCAGCGCCGCGGTCGCGGAGCGAACGGGCTTTCAGCTCGAAGGCGTCATGCGCAGCGATTCGCTCGATCATGACGGAAAGCTGCGCGACACGTGCCTGTATTCGCGAATCCGGGTACGCTCGCCGGCCGAATGATCCGACGCGCTCGCGCCTTCTCCACCTGGCTAAGTCACTACGGCGGCGTGGCCGTGCTCATCGCGGTGCTGGCGGCCGTCGCCGGCACGTGGGGGTTCATCGCGCTGGCCGACGAAGTCAAAGAGGGTGATACGCAGAAGTTCGACGAGTGGGCGATCCGCTCACTGCGGCGAGCCGATGATCCGTCCGTCCCCGTCGGCCCCAAATGGCTGCACGAAGCGGGGCGCGATGTGACCGCGCTGGGCGGGGTGACCGTGCTGTCGTTGGTCACCCTGGTGGTGGCGGGATATCTGCTCATCGTCCGAAAGCATCACGCGATGTGGCTCGTGCTGGTCGCCACATTCACGGGGCTGATTCTCAGCTCGCTGCTCAAATATGTGATCGACCGCGCCCGCCCGGAGATCGTGCCGCACCTCTCGCATGTCTACACGTCGAGTTTCCCCAGCGGCCATTCGATGCTCTCGGCGGTCGTGTACCTGACGCTCGGCTCACTGCTCGCGCGCATCGCGCCGGGAATGCTGGTGAAACTCTATTGCATCGGCGTAGCGATGCTGCTGACGTTCCTCGTGGGCATCAGCCGCGTATACATGGGCGTGCACTACCCGACGGACGTGCTGGCCGGTTGGACGGCCGGTCTCGTATGGGCCATCCTCTGCTGGCTGGTCGCCCGCTGGCTGCAACACCGTGGGGCGGTGGAGAAGGACAACGAGGGGAGAGTCGGAGCATGAAGATGTCGCGATTCGGAACCGTGATCGGTGCGATGCTGGTTCTGTGCGCATCGTCGACAGCGCCCGCGGCGTCTTTGATCACCGAATTGGGAGCGCTGGGCGATGCGTCCAGCGGAGCGATCGACATCAACGAGAACGGAGTTGTCGTCGGCGCAGCCGAAGCCAAGAGCGTCAAGCGCTCCCACGCCTTCCGCTGGGTCGCGACCAAACCGATCGAAGACCTCGGCACGCTCGGCGGCGACTTCAGCGGCGCATTCGCCATCAACAAGCACGGCGACATCGTGGGATTGGCCGAACCGAAAGGTTTGAAGCCGCACGCGTTCGTCCTGTTCCCTGGTACGCCGATGAAAGACCTCGGCATGATCGGCAAGGGACGCAACAGCATTGCGACCGCGATCAACGACCACGCGGACATCGTCGGGGAGACCGAACTCTCCGATGGAAGCCGACACGCGTTCTTCTACCCTGCCACGGGAGAAATGCGCGACCTCGGAACGCTCGGCGGATCGTCCAGCTACGCCTGCGACATCAGTAATCGCGGCGTCATCGTCGGTCGCTCACGCCTTCCGCTGCCCGGCGGCGGCTCGCGGTCCGCCGGGCCGGATCACGCGTTCCTCTACGTCGGCTCCGGGCCGATGCAGGACCTGGGCACGCTCGGCGGGACTGACAGCTGCGCGATGCGCGTCAACGACAATGGGACGATCGTCGGATACTCGCAGATGATCGGCGACGTTGCCAAGCACGCGTTTCGCTACGACGGGACGGGCCTGCTCCGCGACCTTGGCACGCTGGGTGGGCGCGACAGCGACGCGATCGGCATCAACGATGCCGACGTCGTCGTCGGATCGTCGAAGTTGAAGGATGAAAAGACCGTGCACGCCACGCTCTGGCTGCCCAGCCTCGCGATCGTCGACCTCGACGCCTGGCTCGACCGCACCGACCCGTCTGCCGCCGCGCGATGGGAACTGAGCCAAGCGTCTCAGATCAATAACGCCGCGCAGGTTGTCGGCGTCGGACGGTACGACGTCGACGGCGACGGAAAGCTGGACGTTTACCGCGCCTTCATTATGGAGGTGTCCGCTCTCGTCCAACCTAAATCGAAGTAGCGGCGCGATCGTTTGACGTGACCAGCGAAACGACGATCAGCACGACAAATCCCAGCGGAATTGTCACCAGCCCGGGCTGGCTGAACGGAGCGATCGCGCGTGTTGCATCGAGCCCGTAGATGTTCGTGTACGCCGGCGCGCTCAGCATCAGCCACGTCAGCGACGAAAGCATTCCGACCCAGATGGCCGCGGTGATGCCCTTGCTCGTCGTGCCGGGCCAGAAGAGGAGCATCACCAGGGCGGGCAGATTCGCGCTGGCGGCGACGTTGAATGCCCAGCCGACCAGGAACGTCACGTTGAAATCCTTGAAGAGCATGCCCAGCAGCATCGCGACGATGCCGACGCCGAGCGCGGTCCACTTGGCCGCGCCGACCTTCGCGTTTTCGTTGGGGTGATGCTTGAAGACGTTCTCCATCAAGTCATGCGCGACCGCGCCGCTGGCGGCCATGATCAGGCCAGAGACGGTGCCGAGTACTGTCGTGAAGGCGATCGCGGAGATCAGCGCGAACGGAAGTTCCCCGAACGATTTGGCCAGCAGCGGGGCGGCCATGTTGCTGTCGGTCGGGTCGAGCATGCCGCTGGTCATCGCACCGAGGCCGAGGAACAGCGTGAGGATGTAGAAGAAGCCGATGCTGGCGATGCCGACGACGGTGCTCTTGCGCGCCGCGGCGGCGTCTTTGACCGTGTAGTAGCGGATGAGAATGTGCGGCAGCGACGCGGTCCCGGCGAAGAGCGCGACCATCAGCGAGATGAAGTCGAGCTTGTCGAGCAGCTTGGGCGAGCGGACGCCTTTGAACGTCGACGATCCGCCGGCGATCATGACATCCCGGCCTTCTCGTTCGGTGGGCGTGTAGATCTTCACATTCGGGCGCGTCGGATCGGGTTTAGCGGTCCACTGGACGATGCGGACGTCGTTGATTCGGGCGAGGAACTGCATCGGCCCGAGCGGACCGGTGCTGGTGCCGACGGTCATCGGCGCGCCGCGTCCGATGTCGACGACCTGTCCGCCGAAGGGGATGTCGCTCGGTTGCGTCGCCGGGACGGGCTCGAGCGCCTGGTGGCGCGGCGCCGTGACACGAAACCCGCGCGCGAGGATGGCAATCGTCAGCGCCCCACAAAAGATGACGAGCAGTGATCCCTTGATGAACTGCACCCACGTCGTGCTGACCATCCCGGCGGTAACGACGATCGTCAGCACGACCAAGCCCACGATCACCACGCCCGCCCAGTGCGGCAGGCCGAGGAGTGGTTTCACCAGCGAGCCCGCCCCGACCATCTGCGGGATCAGGTAGAAAATCGAAACGACCAGAGTCGATATCGCCGCGGCGACCTGAATGCCGCGGCTGTTGAACTTCGCGTTCAGTGCATCGGCGAAGGTGTATTTCCCCAGCCGCTTGATCGGTTCGGCGATCACAAAGAGAGCGACGATCCAGCCGGCCAAATAGCCCACCGAGTACAAAAATCCGTCGTACCCGTAGAACGCGATCATCCCGCAGATGCCCAGGAAGCTCGCGGCGGACAAATAATCCCCCGCGAAGGCGACGCCGTTGACGAACCAGCCGATCTGTCCGTGCGCGGCGAAGTAGCCTCGCTCGCTCTTCGCGCGCCGGCCCAGGTAAAAACTCAGGCCCAGGACGAAGCCGACGAACACGAGAAAAACGATGACGGCGGTCGCGGAGGCGTGGTAGATCACTTGGCGTCACCCTCCACGGCATCACGGCAGACGAACATGTAGACGATCGCCAGCACGAACGCCGCGATGATCAGCCCGAACCCATAGCAGACGGCCAGGTTGACCCCGCCCAAGAACGGCTCGGCCATCGCCGCCGGGCGGAACGCGCTCATCCACACGAACGCGGCGTAAAAGAGGACGTAAATGACGAAGAGGATCAGCCCGATCCGCGCGTTGCGCGCGATGTGATGGCGTTGCTCCATGTGGCACGGGTTTTAACCCGTGTGAGCCTGCTATCAAAGCCGTTGATCCTTTAGCGGCAGCTCGCCCGATCTGATATGGTGTGCGCCTTGTGCCTATGAGCCGTACGCAATCCATCCTGGAACGGGGAAAACAGGTCCTGATCGGCAACTACGCCCGCCTGCCGGTGGTCATGGACCGCGGCGAAGGGTGCTGGCTGTGGGACACGGACGGCAACAAATACCTCGACCTCTTCGCCGGCTTCGGCGGAGCGATCCTCGGGCACTGCCACCCGGCCCTGATCGAGGCGGCGACGCGCCAGGCGCATCAGCTCTGGGCGGTCGGCAACACGTTTTATACCGAGCCCCAGATCGAGTTGTCCGAGCGGCTGAACAAGTTTGCGTTCACCGGCCAAGCCTTCTTCTGTCATGGGGGGGCGGACTCGAACGAGGCGGCGGTGAAACTCGCGCGCCTGCGCGGCATGGCCAACGGCGGAAAGCGCTGGAAGACCGTCAGTCTGATCAAGAGTTTTCATGGCCGGACGCTGGCGATGATCGCCGCCACCGGCAACCCAGCCGTCCGCGAAGGGTTCGGCCCGCCCGTCCCCGGCTTCACCACCGTCGAGCCGAACGACTTCGACGCCCTGGTCAAAGCCTGCGACGATGAAACCGCCGCCGTCATCATGGAGCCGATCCAAGGCGAAGGCGGGATCAACCTCTACCCGCCCGGCCATGTCGCCAAGGTCCGAAAATTCTGCGACGAGAAAGGCATCAGCCTGATCTTCGACGAAGTCTGGGCCGGCTGCGGGCGCACGGGCCGGTGGTTCGGTTACCAGCATGTGACCGACGACGCCGGAAAAATCGTCGAGCCCGACATCATGACGCTCGGCAAAGCCGTCGGCGGCGGTTTGCCGGTCGGCGTCATGTTCGCCAAGCCGCAGCTCGCCGCGCTGATGGGCCCCGGCAAGCACGGGTCGACGCTCGGCGCGAATCCGATCTGCATGGCCGTGTCGAAAACCGTCTTTGACGTGATCGACCGGGAAAAGCTCGTCGAGCGCGCGGCGCAGCTCGGCGAAGTCGCGATCTCGCGATTACGCAAGGACCCGAAGATCGCGAGCAAGATTGTCGAAGTCCGCGGCCGGGGCTTGATGCTCGGCATCGAGCTGACCTTCGAGCCGCAGAAGCTGGTTGAGAAAGGTTTGGCCAAGGGCGTGTTGATCAACCTGACGGCCAAGAAGGTGATCCGCCTCGCGCCGGCGATCAACATCACGCCGCAGCTCTGGGAGCAGGGTCTGGATCGCGTCGTGGAGACTATCGCGTCGCTCGACGGGGAGAAAAAATGAACATCGAACATTCAACATCGAACATCGAATGTTCAATGAAGACATCCCCGATGCGCCGTTCATTCAACATTCGATGTTCGATGTTGAATGTTCGATGTTCGTCCTTGCTTCTGCTCGCGTTGCTGGTGGGCTGTCATCCCAACCAGCCGGTCCCCGCGCCCTCGCCGCAGCCGCCCGCGATGTCGAAATCCGCGCCCGCGCGCGAGCCGCTGAAGATGATGCAGAAGGGCGGCGCGTCAGTGACATCGACCGTCCAATCCACCGCCGAGCAGGGCAACAACGGTCTGCGCGTTGAGTTTTACCTCCTCGCGCTCCCCGAGGGCACGATCAGTCGCAACGAAAAATTCTGGAAGCGCGTCGACGAGCACAGCCTCGACCCGGCGACGTACGACCTGCTCTATCGCAACGGCGTGCGTGTCGGCGAAGCGCCGATCGCCGAGTGGGAATATTTTCGACAGGTGATGGAGCAGTACCCCGCGATCACCAAGGCGACGTCGCTGGTGGCCGTCGACGCCAAGCCGATCGAAGTGCCGATGCGCAAGGACGTGGCCGCGCAGGAAATCTGCTACTTCGACTCATCCAACCGCCTGGAAGGGCGGTCGTACTACGGCGCCGAGAACATCGTCGCGCTGACATTCCAACAGGCCCCGCGCCGGCTGAACACGATGCGCGTGGCGCTATGCCCCGTCGTGCGCAGCGTCCGCAAGCGGCTCGAACTCTCGCCGCTGAACAAGGAGCAGGAGATCACGTTCACGTATCCCGAGCGGCTGTACGATGTGAACCTCCGCGCCGATGTTCCGGTCGACAGTTTCCTGGTGATCGGTCCGAGTGAAGAGGCGAGCTGGCGCAGCAGCATCGGTCACAACTTCTTCGTCACGCAAGGCGCCGCCGAGCGCATGGAGAACGTGCTGCTCATCGTCCCGAAAGGGATTCGGATCGACGAACTGCCAAAGAAGTAGGAACGGTGATTTCTCCCTCTCCCGGAGGGAGAGGGGACAAAGTCGCGTGCACTATTCACCGCGCGCTGCTGCAATGAACGCGCGGATCTTCTCCTCGGATTTGATCCCCTTTGTGCTCTCCACCCCGGTGCTGACATCCACCGCGTAAGAGCGCACGCGATTGACGACATCCGCGACGTTCTCCGAGGTCAGTCCTCCCGCGGCGATCACGTTGACACCTTCGAAGAGTCCCGCGCGCTTCGCGTCGATGACTTCATCCCAATCGTTCTCGACGCCCGTTCCCCCGGGCAGGCTCGTCTTCCCCGGCTCGAGGACGATCCCGACTAAATCCGTCAGCCGCGCGGCCACCCAGGGCCGAATCGCATCTTCCAGCCCGCCGCGAACGACGCGCACCGACTTGATGACGGAAAGCCCCTGCAACTCCGCGATATCCTCCGGCGTCTGCTCGCCGTTGAGCTGCACGGTGCGCAGGCCCAATATCGCGGCGGTGTCGAGAATTTCCTGCGGCGACGCGTCGACGAACACGCCGACGGGCGTGACGAACGGCGTCAGTGCGGCGACGATCGTCTGCGCGGTTTCCACGGACACGTTCCGTGCCGAGGCGCGGTGCAGGATGATGCCGATGGCATCCGCGCCGTGGCGGCACGCCGCCGCCGCGTCTTCCGGACGCGTCACCCCGCATATCTTGACCCGCGTTCGTGCCATGAATCCAATGGTAGCCCACAAGGAGAAGACGAACCATGGCGACGTCGCGCAAGTTCCTCGCCTTTGACCTCGGCGCCGAGAGCGGCCGGGCGCTGCTCGGCCACCTCGATGGGCAACGACTCACGCTCGAGGAGAAGCATCGCTTCGCCAACCCCAACGGCCGAATGAATGGCCACCTGCACTGGAATCTGCTCCAGCAGTGGGAAGAACTCAAGACCGGTCTGCGTAAAGCGAGCACCGGCGGAACGAAACTCGACGGCATCGGCGTCGACACGTGGGGCGTCGACTTCGGCCTGATCGGCAAGGGCGGCGAAGTCCTCGGCTTCCCCTACATGTACCGCGATTCGCGCACCGACGGGATGATGGACAAGGCCTTTGCGAAAGTCCCTCGGGACAAAATCTTCGATGCCACCGGCATCCAGTTCATGCAGCTCAACAGCCTCTTCCAGCTCTTCGCGATGAAGCAGGCGAACTCCGCCGTGCTCGACGCCGCCGAGACGCTGCTGTTCATGCCGGACCTCTTCAACTACCTCTTCACCGGCGCGCGCAAGAGCGAGTTTTCCATCGCCACGACGAGCCAGATGTACGATCCGCGCAAGCGCGCGTGGGCCGTCGACATGCTCAAGGCGCTCGGCCTGCCGACGCACATCCTGCCGGAGATCGTTCCGAGCGGCACCGTCATCGGGCCGCTGCATGACGATGTCGCCAAGGAGTGCGGCGTCGAGGCGAGCGTGCCGGTGATCGCGCCGGCGTGCCACGACACGGGATCGGCCGTCGCCGCGGTTCCCGCGGAAGGCAAGGACTGGTGTTACATCAGCTCCGGCACCTGGTCGCTCATGGGCGTCGAGCTGGCCGAGCCGCTCATCAACGCCAAGGCCCTGCAGTACAACTATACGAACGAGGGCGGGGTCGGCGGCACCATCCGGTTCCTCAAGAACATCATGGGCCTGTGGCTGGTTCAGGAATGCCGCCGGCATTGGCAGAAGGAGGGGCACGAGCATTCATACGCGGAGCTCACGCAGATGGCGTCGGAGGCAACCGCGCTGCGGTCGCTGGTCAATCCCGACCACGGCCCGTTCCTTTCGCCCGGCGACATGCCGCACAAGATCGCGGAGTTTTGCACGAAGACGAAGCAGCCGGTCCCGTCGTCGCCGGGCGAGTTCGTCCGCGTGTGTCTCGACAGCCTAGCCCTTGCCTATCGCGCGACGCTGGAAGGCCTGGAAGACGTCCTCGGCCGCAAGATTGGCGTGATTCACATCGTCGGCGGCGGGACGCAGAACGAATTGCTCACGCAAATGACCGCGGACGCGTGTGGGCGCGAAGTCGTCGCCGGACCGGTGGAGGCCACCGCGATCGGCAACATCCTGGTGCAGGCGATGGCGACCGGCGATGTGAAGATGCTGGCCGATGCGCGGGCGATCGTGCGGACGAGTTTCGACGTCAAACGCTATAAGCCCAGGCATTCGGCCGCATGGGATCAAGCGTACGCGCGTTACAAATCGTTGGGATGATCGATCCGTGGCTTGGGCGTCTCGCCCGAGCGAAATATTTTGCATGACGCTCGGGCGAGACGCCCAAGCCACATAGCAAGCCACACAAACCATGGTTATCGATTGCCACGTCCACGTCTGCGCCTTCACGCCCGAGCACGGGAAGATGTCGCAGCACCTGCTCTCGACGCTGCCGTTCCGCTTCATGCGCTGGCGGCTGGGGATGCGCGGGAGCGATGCGCAGACCGAGCGCGATCTCGAGGCGACGATGGTGCAGACGATCCGCGACACGCCGCAGATCGACGCCGTCGTCGTCCTGGCGTTCGACGCGGTCTACCGTGACGACGGGCGATTCGACGACGCGAACACGCACCTCTACGTCACCAACGACTACGCGATCGAACTGTGCCGGCGGCATCCGGCGTCGATGCTGTTCGGCGCGTCGGTGCATCCGTATCGCCCGGACGCGCTGCGCGAGTTGGAACGCTCCATCGCCGCCGGCGCGGTGCTTCTCAAATGGCTGCCGATCGTCCAGGGTTTTAATCCGGCGGACGAGCGGTGCTTTCCCCTTTACGAGGCGCTGGCCCACCACAACGTGCCGCTTCTGTCACACACGGGCGGGGAAAAATCACTCCCGAACCTCGATACGTCGGTGGCCGATCCGATGCTGCTCGAGCCGGCGCTCAAGCGCGGCGTGACGGTCATCGGCGCGCACTGTGGAACGAAATCCGCGCTAGGCGAGACGGACTTCCTGCCACAATGGGAGCAATTGGCGCGCGAGTACGAGCATTTTTATGGCGACACTGCCGCGCTGAACCTGCCGACGCGGTGCTACGCCTACACGCGGTTGCTGGAGGACGACCTGCTGCGCTCGAAGCTGATCCACGGCAGCGACTGGCCCATCCTGCCATTGCCGCCGCTGCGGCTGGGCGTGGGCCGGTGCGTAGCGGCGCTGGCGGAGGACAACTGGCTCAAACGCGACGTGCAGATCAAGGAGTGTCTCGGGTTCGACCAAGACTACTGGCTGCGGGCGGGGAAGATTCTGGCTCTCTCTCCCTCTCCCTTGCAGGGAGAGGGTCGGGGTGAGGGTAGAAGCTCGCGGAGTCGGTACGCGTGAATTCGCCAAGAGACTCCTCGCGCTTCTACCCTCGCCCTAACCCTCTCCCTGCAAGGGAGAGGGGACCAGACATTAAATCAGCGGCGACGTCGGATCCGACACCAGGTTGATCACCTTGTCGGTCGTCGACGTCGTCAGGTTGGTCATCGACGACGTCGGCGACGTGACCGACAGCGTCGACGCGCCGGCCGCGGGCGTCGTCACCGTGCCGGTCAGCTCGAAGTTGAAGCTGATGTCGCTGGAGCCCCGGTCGGCCTGGTGGATCTCCACGGCGATCACGTTGTTGCCGCTCGCCAGTAGGGCGGGGTTGATGTTGGCCGTGTACCAGGTGGTGTCCTCGATCGCGTTGGACGCCAGCGTGTTGTACGCGATCGATCCGGTCGGCATGTTGGTGCGGTAGACCTCCGTGCCGTTGAGGTAGACGACGGCTCCGTCATCGCGCAGCAGCCGCAATCCGAGCGCGGTCACCTTCGAGGCGTCATCGACGTTGAAGGACTTGCGGAAGTAGGTGGTGACGAACTTGTTGGAGCTGCTCCCGCCGAAGGAGACGGTGGTTTTCTCATCGCCGTCGCCGTAGCCCAACTCGGCCGCGCCAGACTTCCAGGTCGAGTCGTCGAAACCGTTGTTGTCCCAGGCGGTTCCCTGGTTGGTGCCGTTGTCGAGATAGTTCCAGGCCGAACCGGTGGCGATGAAAGTCTGAGTGGTGGTGGTCGACCCGCCACCACCGCCTCCGCCGCCTCCACCCGACCCGCCGCTCGGCGCGCCGACGCCCGGATCGCCCGTCGCCACTGCGTCGAGCTTGAAGTTGAAGCTGATGTCGCTGGAGGTCTTATCCGACTGGTGGATCTCCACGGCGATCGTGTTGTCGCCGCTCGTGAGCAGCGACGGATTGATCGTCGCGGTCTTCCAGCCCGAATCCTCGATCGCGCTGGTGGCGAAGGTGGAAGACGTGATCGTGCCGGTGGGCATGTTGCTGCGGAAGACTTCCGTGCCGTTGACGTAGACGACGGCGCCGTCGTCGCGCACGAGCTGGAGCGACAGGCCGGTGATCTTGGAGGCATCGGTGAGGGAAAAACTCTTGCGGAAGTACGTGGTGGTGAACTTGTTGGAGGAGCTCGAGCCGAAGGAGACCTTGGTGGCTTCGTCGCCGTCGCCGTAGCCGAGCTCCGCATTCCCGGACTTCCACGCCGAGTCATCGAAGCCGAGATTGTCCCATGCGGTACCCTGGTTGGAGCCGTTGTCGAGATACTTCCAGCTCGCGCCCGCGGCGATGACGGAGACGTTCTGCGTCGTCCCGCCTCCACCGCCGCCACCGCCCCCGCCTCCATCCGGGTCGCCCGGCGGGAGATCGAGCAGCGCGCGAGCGGCGTTCTGCGACGCGTTGTCCGACTTGACCCACGTCGACAGCAGTTTGTCCACGCCCGCATCGCCGTAGCGGCTCTTGATCAGCGCGCCGAGCCGCGCGAATTCGTGCTGGCTCTGCTTGAATCCCAAGTCGTAGGCCGGCTGGAAAAACGCCTTGGTGGAGTTGTCCTTGTTGAGGTAATCGTGCGTGACCTCAACGCTGTCGGGAATCTTCTCCAGCGCCCAGGATCCGGAGATCACGCCGGCGAACGTCGCGCCGCCGGTGAAGCTTACCTTCACGACGTGGCTGCTGCGGGTGAACGTGGCCGTGCCGTACGGGCTGACGACCGGGTGAAGGTCTTCACCCTCGACCATCATGACGCCGTGCACGACCGAGTAGGGGGCCAGCGTGTTCCACATCCCCAGCCCGGAGTCGACGAGCATGGTCTGCCCGTCTTCCACCCAGTTGCTGTGCGCGTAAAAATCTTCCACCGCATGGTTCAGCTTTCCGAACTCGACGGCGACCGTGTTGGAGTTGAAGCTGGACGGATTCGCGTTGTTGAGGATCGTGCTATAGCGCGAGTTGATCGTGGTCGCGCCTTCGTTGAAGTACGACCCGTCGAAGTGGTATTGCGGGATGTCTCCGTTATTGCCGCTTTTGTCCTGAACGGCGTGCTGCGCGACGATCGTCGACAGGACCGAGCTGTTGAGAAAGCTGAAAGCGGCGTTGGTCATCGCCTGGTGGTTGGCGGAGCTGAAAAAGAGCAGCCGCGGCTCGAGCGGTTCGATCGAATTGATTAAACGAACAAACGTTTGCGCGCGCTTCCTGGCCATGACGTCTTCCCTTAAAACGAGAACCTACGAGCGGCTGCGAGAATTCCGAGAGGTCGAACCCACGGAGTATGTCTCGAAAAACGGACGGTGGTCGCCCCGGTGACGTCCGATAACCGTGGCCGGGGGAGGATGCGGCTTTAAGACGGGATGCCTTTTCCCATCACGATGCACGATACGAGTGGGGGCAATTTCGAGCAAGAAAAAACCACTTTTGCGCGGGGTCTTCACCGAGGCGATTTCAAGATTCCACGGAGGTAGTCCAGCCCGAGCAACACCGCACTGGTCGATTCTTCGATGCCTTCGAATTCGAGCGACAAATATCCATCGTAACCGGCGCGTCGAAGCAACCTGAGCTGCGCCGGGAGATTGAGAACCCCATGCCCGGCGATCGCGCCGCGCAGGGCGATCGACGTGGGTGTTTTGAACCATCCGGCCGGCGGAATCTGCTTCTTCGGCTTGACGTGAAAATCCTTCGCGTGGGCCATGATCGCGTACTTCGCGAGCCGGCGCGTCGCATTGGTGCAGTCCTCGTTCACGCACAGGAAATTCCCCAGGTCGATCGTCAGGCCGTAGTTCCCGTGATCGACCGCTCGGATGAGTTTTTCCACGCGCGTCGACTCCTGCATGTAGAAGCCGTGATTTTCCAGCGACGTCTTCATGCCTTTCGTCGCGGCGTAATCGGCTACCTCGCAAATCGGCGGGACGACCGTTTTCAACGTCGCCGGGAACGATGTCGCACCGGTCCCGCGCGTCACATCGTGACGCATCGATGGGGCCCCGAGGATCGCGGCGACGTCGACCTCGCGTTTCAACCGTTCGACGACGGCCCGCTGCTCGTTCGGCGGAACCAGCAACTCCGCGCCGACGCAGTAACTGACCACGCGAAGGCCCAACTTGTCGCAGCGCGACCGATATCGCTCCGCACGCCGGCCCAGGTCCTTCCCGTCATCGCCAATGGCGGTGAACTCCACGCCGTCGACGCCAGCGTTGTCGGCGATCCACTCCACCGCCTGCTCGAGCGTCTTGCCGTTCTCGTTGCGCCACCGGTGCAGGCTGTACGTGCTGACCGCAAGCTTCATTCGCGTAAAACTCCCTCTCCCCGCGCGCAGCCTCGCTGCGTACGTGCGTGCGTGCGCGCGGGGAGGGGAGAAGGTTACTCCACGATCAGGTCCGACGACAGCTTGATCGGATTGGCGATGTTCCACCGGTTCGGGCTCGTGGCCATCACCGTTTCGTGGATCTTCTGGAACTGCTCCCGCGTGCCGTCGCCCTTGATGCGGACGGTGTAGTGCAGGCGCTCGTAGCCCGGCTTTACGTTGGCATCCAGGCCGAGGAAGCCGCGCAGGTCGAGCTCGCCGGAAGTCTCGATGACGACCGAATCGAGCTCGATGCCGTTGACGGCCGCTCCGGCGACGTAGCCGACGACCATGCACGCGTTGAACGCGGCCATCAGCATCTCCTGCGGATTGGGGGCGGCGTCGCTGCCGCACAGCTCGCGCGGCTCATCAATGAGGATGGAAAAATCCTTCTCGATCCGCCGCCCGGCCAGCTCGTAGGCCTCGACGTGCGTTTCGGACTTCGCGCCGCCGCGCCAGCTCGTGCTGACGCCAAAGCGGACCTGCGACTGGGGCCCGCCCGGGGCAGATTGCTCGACCAGCTGCTTCAGCGCGACCGTGTCGACGCCGTTGACGATGCGACGGGATTGAATTGCGATGCTCATGATGTCTCTCCATTCGAGTAAAGGGTTCCAATTCGACTCGGACGGAAACCTACAACATGAAATCGCGGCGAACAGTGCACTACAGGTCATCCCCCGGAATTGGGATGGTTGACCGGCCGTACTCCCCAACGGGTAGGATCAGGCACAATGCATAAGCGCGCGGGTGAGTCCAAGACAGCGGCGGAGTTGCTCGGTGTGCCGGCTATCGCACAGAGCGGACGGGAACGAATCGTCGACCTTGCGATCGAGCTCTTTTACCGCCATGGCTTCAACGCCGTCGGCATCGATCGCATCGTCGACGAGGCCGGTGTCACCAAGACGACCTTTTACAAACATTTCGACAGCAAAGAAGACCTGATGGAGCAGGCGGTCCGCAAGCGCGACCGCTGGGAATCACAAGCGTGGGCCCGCGCGGTCAGCGAAATCGCCGGCGACGATCCCCGCGCGCGCTTCCTCGCCTTCTTCGACGTCCTGCACCGCTGGTTTACCGCGCCGGATTTCCTGGGCTGCATGTTCATCAATGCGGCCGCCGAGTTTCCCAATCCCAATGATCCAGTCCACCGCGCCGCCGCCGACTACAAACGGCAGACCCGCGACCACTTCCGCGATCTGGCCAAGCGCGCCGGAGCAGGCGATGCGGAAACCTTCGCCGACCACTACACGCTGCTGCTCGAGGGGACGTTGATCCTGCGGCAGGTGCACGGCCGCGACGATGCAGCGGCGGTCGCGCGGCCGCTCGTCGAGCGGTTGGTCGATCAATACATCCCCGCCGCACCTACCAACGAAGCAACGTCGCACCGCCCGGCGGTAAAGTGAATCTCAGGGTCGTCGTGTCTGACCATTTGCGATCTGCGGGCGAGAATTGTTGAACGCTCGCGCGGTCTGATCGGATTATGACGGCGGCGTCGACGGCCTTGCGGTATTCGCGGTTGGCGACCAGCGCGAAGGTCTTCCCTGACCTCGCTCTAAGCACGCCAATGGTCAGCGGGGCAGTCGAGGCCGGATCTGCATCGATCGGCGAGAGGTGTGGCGCAAGCGGTGGGGCGAATCTTCCGCCCGGGCCTGTGTGGAACGTTGCCCACGACTTCGCCTCCGTGAGTTCGTCGCCGATCGCGCGGGCGTCGGCGTTAACGGCCGCGATCCACGCGTACGTCGGGTCCGGAGTGCCGTCGTGGGCGATCATCGCGTGATTCACGGTCGGAATCTTCGGCCCCGGGTACCAGTACGTGTACCAGAGCAGCCCGCGGCACCCGAAGGCAAGCGCCTGCATCGCCTGGAATCGGAATTCCGGCTCGGTCAGCACGCGGTAGTCGTAATGCTGCACGCACTGGTTGATCACCCACAGTGGACGGTCCGTCCCCGCGACCGCGTTTCGCGCCAAAGCCAGGTTCATGAAGTATTCCGGCCGATCGCCGGACTTCAGGAACGGGTAGTGGTCGTAGCTGAGGACAAACGGGTCGACCGTCTTTAGGAACCGCGCGAGGTACTGTTCGTAGCTGTCGGTCTGAAGCTGCGTGCGCGCGTCGGCACAGTTGGGGAAGAGGTTCACGAAGCCCGGATGCTGCGGATCCCGTCGCTTCAGATATGCGACGACCTCACCCAGCGCGGCGAAATCGTTCGCGCCGGGTTCATCTGTGACGAAATACGCCATCAACGCCGGGTGCGACGCATAATCCGCGACGATCGCGTCGATGTTCGCCTTCGCGTTCGGCGTCGCGAGAGACGTCGGCATCCGCGGATCGAAGATCACCGCGCGCATGCCGAGCTCGCGGCAGAAGTCGAGGATCTTCCGATTGTCGGCGACGGTCAGCGCGCGGTCCGGCGGTCCGGGTGGAAAGACGACGTTGAAGTTGGCATCGCGGATTTGTTTGTAGCGTTCCAGCGTCGTGAGCTCGCGCGGGGGACCGTACCAGTAGCTCGTGACGAACTCGCGCCGAGCATCCGACGGCTGCGCGCTCGCGGATGCGCTTAGCAGCGCAGTGACGATCAGAGCGACGAGCGGTCGGAATCGTGTGGTCATGTTCAAACAAGATAGCCCGCGGTCAACGACCGCGCGGTCGTTGACCGCGGGCTATGACGCACGCGCGGGAAGCGACGATCAGACTATGCCTGTCCGACCTCGATCCGCACATACTTCTCCAGCGTCACTTTCTGACCCTGGAGCATCTGCGTGATCGAGCCCTTGAACTTCTGGGCGTTGAAGAAGTCCTGGTCGAGCAGCGACTGTTCCTTGAAGAAGGCGTTGAGTTTTCCCTCGGCGATCTTCTGGGCGATCTGCTCGGGTTTGCCGGTGGCCTTGGCCTGCTCGACGGCCAGGGTGCGCTCCTTCTCGACGAGCTCGGGGGAGATGCCGTCACGCGTGAGCGCGAGCGGCTTGGAGAAGGCGACGTGGCCGCCCAGGTCGGTGACCAGGTCGTCGCTCGGGCTGCCGGTAAAGCTCATCACGACGCCGATCTTCCCGGTGATGCCGTAGAGGTAGAGCCCGGCCTTTCCGCCGGCGGGGGCCTTGAGGTTCGCGCTCTTGCCGATGCGAATATTCTCGCCGGTGGTCTGCGCCAGCTGCGTGACGCCGGCGGCGACTTCCGGGTCGGCGGCGATGTCGCCGGTCGGGTTCTTCAGCAGCGCGTTGGCGGCCTTGGTGCCGAGGGCCTTGAACGGCTCGCTCTTGGCGGTGAAGTCGGTGTTGCAGTTCAGCTCGACCAGAGCGGCGGCCAGACTGTCGCCAGCGACGGCGCCGAAGACGCGACCCTCGCCCGCCTCGCGCTCGGTGAGCGACGCTTTGACACCCTTCTTGCGGAAGTACTCGACGGCCTTGTCCATGTCCCCGCCGGCCTCGGTCAGGGCCTTCTTGCATTCCATCATCCCCTGGCCGGTCTTGGCCCGGAGCTCGTTGACCATTTTCGCGGTGATCTCTGCCATGACTTGGACTCTTTCCTTGCTAGATAAAAGCGGGCACCGTTTTGAGCGGTGCCCGGCTGCGAATCGTGTATGAAAAACCTTCGAAGCCTGAGCTTATCCCTGCGCGGCGGCGACGGGCTCGTTGGAGGGCGAGCCTTCGACCGGTCCGCCTTCGGCGGGGATGTCGACCGGTGCGGTCGGCGTTCCCTCGTCGGCGCGGAAGGCGCTGCGGCTGCTGCGCCGGCGCGGCTGCTCGCCGCCGGCGGCGGGGCTGTCGGCCTTATCCACGCGGCCGCTCTTGCCTTCGATGACCGCCTCGGCCAACTCGTGCACCACCAGCTCGATCGCGCGCATCGCGTCGTCGTTGCCGGGGATCGGCAGGTCGATCAGATCGGGATCGCTGTCGGTGTCGATCAGCGCGATCGTTTTCACGCCGAGCTTCTTGGCTTCCTTGACCGCGATGTGCTCGCGGCGGGTGTCGACGATGAACATCACGCCCGGGATCCGCTCCATCCGGCGGATGCCTTCCAGGTTGCTCTTGATCTTGTCCATCTCGCGCTGGAGCGTGGACTTCATCTTCTTGGAGTAGGATTCGATCTGGCCGGTGGTGAAAAGCTTTTCGAGTTCTTCGAGGCGGTTGAGGCGGGAAAG